>Ga0209636_10000186_pt1 | contig 53224 bp, 91 predicted proteins | sample DeeMarSWOR152_54_FD_187464 | JGI IMG/M metagenome (GOLD analysis project Ga0209636, IMG submission 187464) | Marine sediment microbial communities from White Oak River estuary, North Carolina - WOR-1-52-54 (SPAdes) (version 2) | ecosystem: Environmental > Aquatic > Marine > Intertidal zone >...
AGGTGCAGCGAAGTCAATTCTGGATGCGCTTGGGCATACCGGTTTAGCCGATCTCGACACTGGTTTGATGGGGCAGTTACAGGATTACGTAGTGGATGACGCTGATTCAATCTATAACCGGCTTGGAGCTGCGCATGGAGCTGCACTGGGTTCACTTTTTGGTATTTTGGGTGATCCGACACTATCTTTCAAAGACCATATCGAAGTGAGTGCTACCGAAGAGCTTAAAGACTTCATAGCGAAAACAGGAGGTACAGAAGTAGGTGCAGCGAAGTCAATTCTTGATGCACTTGGACATACCGGTTTAGCAGACCTCGACACCGGTTTAATGGGGCAGTTACAGGATTACGTAGTTGATGACGCTGATTCAATCTATAACAGACTTGGCGCTGCACATGGAGCTACACTGGGTTCGCTCTACGGTATTTTAGGCGACCCGGTTCAAAGTTTCAAAGACCATATCGAAGTGAGCAACATCGAGAAACTGAAAGACTTCATAGCGAAAACAGGTGGTACAGAGATACCAGCGGGGGATTCGTTATACGATGCTATCGGTTTAGTCAGAGCAAGGACAAACGACCCAAGCATAATGGATATGCTTGGTTTACCTGATGCTGCTAATGGTTCTCTCTACGAACGCTTAGGAGCATTCACAAATGCCAATAACCTGAGAGCCTTACTCGGTCTGGGGTTCACACCAACGGATAATCTATTTGATATTCTTGGTGGGTACATTACTACGGATACGCTTAAAGACCATGTAGACCCAATAAAAAATGCTGATATAACTCTGATAACCTTGGTAACAAGGTCAATGGCAGATTACATCCGTGGAATAGGCATAAACATATCTCCAGACGGTTTCGATTCATCGGCGGTAACCGCAAACGAAGACGGCTCAATATTTGAGCGGTTAGAGCATTTGAAAACTATACTGGATGATAATATCGCCGATGCTACGCATACAATAACACCTGCTCACGCCGCTGTTGAGCAATCAATCACAACGTTTAAAGCACATAGAAGCGGAGAACTTGCAGTTGAGTTCGACCTGAACACACTTGTTGCTGCAACACCAGCAGATGATGGTAAAATAGTGACGGTGCGTTTGAAGCACATGATAGACAATACAACTCGGAGAACAATAGACTTAGCAACCTTCGTTGTGGGCACGGATGAAATTCATCCTACGCTTGCTGGTTGGGTAGATGCGGCTAACGCTAACGGGGTCGAAATCACAGTTCAAATGTCAGCAGCAGTAGCAGCAAATAGGGTCGTTCCATATAAAATATTGGAGGCTTGCTAAAATGCAAAAAAACGAGATTAAGAGGCTAACTGATATATTGGCAGAAGGAGTAAGAGTCAGGAGTAATGACGGAACACTTGAAGAACTCCTTGGCTTGCCAGACGTAGCAAATGGTGCTTTAGGTGACATTTTAGGTGGTTTCACAAATACAGAGAACCTGAAAGCAATTTTAGGCAACTTATCAACAACGAAACGTTTAGGTCAGATATTAGGCGGGCTTGACGAAACAGACACTCTGAAAGCGATATTGGGTGCATTCACAGCAACCGAAAATATTAAAGCGATATTAGGCAATCTTACCACCACTAAAAACTTGGGTGGTATATTGGGTGCGTTTGATACAACCGAGAATTTAAAAGCCTTATTGGGTGACCTCGATACGACAACGCCGAAGCAGTTAGGTCAGATATTGGGTGCATTAACTCATACAGATAACCTTAAGGCGATAATTGGGGCGTTTACAGCAACAAACAACTTAAAACAGCTTATGGATATGGGGTCACGTCCTTCAATACACTTATATGATGGATGGCAGGATGAAGCAGCAATAGACCTGACTATATGGACTCCAACTAACCCTGCAACTGGAGCAGCATGGTCACGTGGTGCATCAGGTGCATATTTAAGAGCGACATCATCTCCTAACGCTAATGAAACTGCAAGACTACGAAGCAACCAGAGGTGGGTAGCAGCGCCGGATACTTATGGTACAAATACAGTTCTTCGTAAGTTAGTTCTTGAGTTTGAATTGAAACTAACAAATGTTGCCAATTTGGACGAATCGCTTACTTTAATTGGTTTGACACCAGCAGTTGGTGACAACAGGGCTTCAAATGACATCATCGGGTGGGGGATTAATACCGATGTTCTTGAATCTATCACTGATGATGCAGGTGTGGAGACAACCAATACCGGTTTCCTTGAGACATTGGCCAACTGGAACAAACTCAAAATCGAGGTATATTCGGGGCACGTAAAATTCTACATTAACGAGTCTCAGGTTGCAGACCATGCAACGAACTTACCGGATTTACCAATGTACCTCAATTTCTTCATTGATACTGATGCTGGCGGTGCTGCTACAATAGAGTTGGGCGTTATAAGAGTATGGACGGAGGATATAGCCAGATAATGTCCGAGGTACTTTGCGAGGTGGAAAATATGGGTGGTAACGATATACGTGGAATAGTTCAACCAAAGGAAGTACAAATGATGTACCGGAGTGACGCAAAAGAATACAACAGAGAAACAGACAGCCTCGAAGCTCACGGGATTGAGTTTCATCACGAAACCTTCCTCTTTCCGGAAGATACAAATGAAACAGTCACATTTACAGCGGGCAGCCCTGCTAACACCTTTGGTAACTGGGCAGAAATACAGGATAATAACTCTGTCACGTTATCATCTAAGCTTGCATCTATTGATGGACATATCAGCGGACTTATGATTGAAAACGTTTCGATAAAAGAGAAAACGTTCTTAATCGAGATTGCATACGGTGCTTCAAAAACCATTATATCAAGGCATCGCTTTGTTTCAGGGGAGACAACAAAACTACCAGCAATTCAGCAGATAGCTGTCCGTAGTGATGACATACCCGCTGGCGAAACAATATATTACAGAATGAAATCAGAAACAGCAGGTGCAACATGCAACCTTAGTTTAAGGTACCACCATCATTAGGAGGTAAACTGGATGATAAATATAAAACAGACCGAGGTAAAAAAGGTTATAGAGAGGTGAAAAAAATGGATATAAAAACATTAACAGCAGCACTGAAATCCGTAAAAATGCTCTGGGCTTTGGGCATACCAGATATATTGGGCGCTGGTAATGTGTATTGGGTGGACGGTATAGGTGGTAACGACTCTCATGGTGGGCTCACTCCAAGTGAACCATTACTAAAAATAGATACCGCACTTGGGCTATGCTCAAACGATAACAACGATTACATCCTTGTACTCGACTGCTATCAGCAGGACACATTCCCCATTGTAGTAGACAAGACACGAGTCCATATTATTGGTATCACCAACAAATCGAATAGGTATCCAGTGATGGCACCGATAGCAGATACAGCAATCTTTACGGTGGATTCATCGGGTAACGATTGTGAAATAGCAGGTTTCAATCTTAGTGCAGGAGCAAGTCATGGAAGTATCGAGTTGAATAACCCAATAGGAATACACCTACACGATTTAATATTCGGAAGTGACCAAGCAGGCGGAACACCGCAGGATGGTATTATTGCAGAGACTGGACAGCGTAACCCAATACATGGTCTTATCGAAAACTGTAAGTTCTATGGGACAGGCAACTATTCTAATGGAGCGCTAACACGTGATGGTATTCGTGGTACTGGAGGCGGTGCGCTCAACTGGAAAAACATGACCATCAGGAATAACGTATTCTTGGGCATACCAGGAATAGGCATAGATTTGGACATGGCACAGGCTGTAATGATATTTGGTAACAAGTTTGCACTCGATGCAGACGCAGCAGGTGCTGCGATAACACTCGGTGCAGGGACAAAAGGGTGTTTCATTGATACCAATCATGCAAACTTTGGTAAAACAGCAATGGTAGCCAATCCGTATGTAGATGGTTCTACATTAAACACGTGGGGGCTTAACTATAAGGCGCTGACTGCGGTATTACCATAAATGGTATGATAGGTTAGGAGGGATATGAAAAAATGGAAACATGGCAAAAATGGACAGCAGGTATAGTAGCCAGTGTGGTAATCCTCATTGTAGTCTACTATATCTGGAAATGGTGGAAGAAACCTGCTGCATAAAATAGGAAGGAGCAATGGCTGGGAACGAATATCCGATAACACTGTGGCTAATAGAAATCGTAGAAGGGTTAGCATTGATAGGAGTCATACTCTTCTTGATTGCACTGTGGAGAGAGGTGAAAGTACCTGAGAAAGAGGAAGGGGCAGCGTAATGTTTATCACAGATAGGGAGGTATGATGAAGATGCTACCCACGATAGAAGGGCTATGTGAAACGGATTTATATCAAATGTATGAAATTGAAAAAATGAGTGCACCAGAAATTGCAAAATTCTATAACGTTAGTTATTCAACGATATATCGGCGAATGGAGGAATGGGGAATAAAAGTAAGAGCATTAACTGATGCACATTTGTATGGGAATAAGCGTTATTATGTTGTCAATGAAGATTTTTTTAGTACTTGGACAGCCGAATCCGCGTGGGTTTTTGGCTGGTTTCTATCAGATGGTTATTTAAGAGACCGTACTTTTGGCTTCAAGTTAGCTCGAAAGGACAGAGAAGTATTAGAGAAAATCAAAAAAGCTTTAGATTCAAAACACCCAATTAAAGACTGCGAAGATTATGTCAAAAATTATCAGAAGTGGTATAAAAAATCAACAGTTTACTTCAACTCCAAGCGATTAGTGGAAGCATTAAAAAACATTTCTTACTTAGACATCCCACATGGGCTTTTCTACCATTTTGTTCGAGGTCTTTTCGAGGGAGATGGTAGTGTTTATTGGCATAATTGGAAGAAGCGTTCCGGCGTTGCCACTAATTTTATATTCAACGATAAAAATTTACTTGATTATACCTATTCGCTCTTAAAACGCTTCTCTATTGTTAAAGGTGGTAATATGGGTCGCCCAAGTAAGTATTATTGGCAATTAAGCTTTGCAGTCTACGATTCCATCGCTCTATACACGTATATGTATCCCAAATGTAACGACTTATACCTTGCGCGGAAAAAGACGAAGTTTGAAAACCTAATTAGGAGATGGGGAAATGCTACTACCAGAAATCTTTGAGCATCTGCTCATTGTCGTCATTGGCTCTCTCGTCGGCTCGTGCATATTCACTTTAGTGTTTATCTTTATTTTAAAACATTCAATCATATCCTCAGCTACCAAACTCGTATCGCGAGAAGCGAAAGAGAAAGCAACAACTTGGCTTCAGGAAAGTATAAAAAATGGAATAGGGGATGCTCTAAAAGATACAAAAGTAAAGATGGTCATACTCGAAATTTTGGAGTTGGTAAAGGCAAAGCTTTTAAAGGAAGAAGATGAAAGTAAGAAATAGGGGGTGAAAGAAAGAAGAAATGGCAATAGAAACGATAGCAATAGCTTTGGTGATGGCAGTGATTTACACACTCCTGGGTGTGGCAAAAAGTGCAGGCGAAGACATTAATCCGACAAAAGCAGGAGCATCAATTGGGTTAGGGGTGCTCATTGGTGTTTGCATGTATGCATCTGGACTACCAATAACAGAAGCGAACGTTGGCGTGCAGCTTGGAATATACGGCAGTTTGCTATATGTATTTGAAAACATCATTAAAACTATTGTAAGAAGATGGAAAGGACCGCTTGAATAAAGAAATATGGCAAAATTATATTTAGTATCGCATGAACCGGCAGTCAGTAAGAGCGTAGCGAGCGGTAGCACCGTATCTTGTGAATTGGTGGTGGAATGTCAACTCATTCCTGTCAATGGTTATTTCGGGATAAAGTATAATGGAACAGATTGTGCATCTAAATATAATGTTTGGCACTCATACCCATGGAGAGATTCTGTAAGTTGTAGTTTTAAAATGCCCACAAAGACAACGGTGGTGACATTCTATGGAGGGCATTCAGAAGGTGGGTCATGGATAGAAGATTTCAAGAAAACAGTAACTTTAACTCCACCTGCTCCCCCAAAAGGATTCATATATAGCTATAAATACGAAATAGACGGAGTAGAAGGTAGTGCTAATAGGGATGTTGATGTCGGTAAAACTGTAAAACTAAAAGAAGTCGTATATAACACTGGTGGCTCAAAAGGCTATATATCATGTCAAATAAAGAGAAACGGTGCCGAATGCACAGGTTTCAACTCTAAAGACACCGAAGTAGGATATGCAAATCGCTGGAGCTGTGACTGCTCATTTACAATGCCAGAGGGGGTAGCTAAACTCAACTACTATACTCACCACTGGGATGGAAGCAAATGGGTTCAGGATGCACAGCGTGTAATTACATTAACAGGTGTTAAGAAAACGTGCTCACAGTCATTTCATGTAAAGCGGTATGAAAATGGTGTGTGGTCAGATGCATCATATGCCAAAGTAAAAATAGGAGCTTATACATGGGGTTGCGACTTCTACGGTAAATTAACAAAAACTCTCGAAGAAGGAGGTAGTTATACAGCAGAAGCTTTGAAAACAGGATATGAATGCTACGATGGCGAGTGCAGAAAAACATTTACCGCCTGCGTATCTGAGATAATATTAAAGTTTAAAAAGAGTGCGGAGTTCTGCAATCAATATGTTAAAGTAACCGACCAATATGGTAGTGGCGTGCCAGGCGTTTGGGTAAAATGTAATTCAGATACAAGAGAAACAGGGGTTACCGGTAAATGCACGTTCAATAACTTAACTAAAGATAAAACTTATACCCTTGTGGCAACAGCACCAGAGGGATATACTTGTGTCGAATGCACAAAGACATTTACTGCCTGCATAGCTGAGATAACATTAAAGTTAAATAAAGAGGAAGTACCTCCAGAAAAGAAGGATACGGAGATAGACTTCTTCGATGTTCAAGATATAGAAGGAGCTTCTGTAAGAAAACTCTATGTCGGTAAAAGCTACTATTGGAAAGCTTGGTTATACGAATATGCACTTATTGGTCATGGTGACCCTATCAAAGGAAGAAAAATTGAAATAGTGAGAACTGATACAGGAGCAATACTGTTTGCCGGTAATACACAATCAGATGGTGGTATCGTTGGTGGTTGGACAGTAGCAGATGAACATAAAGGCGCATACAAAGTTCAGGCAAAGTTTGCTGGTGATGATGAATTCAATGCTTGCGAATCAGGTACATTTGATATAGAAGTAATATCAGCGCCAGAACGTGGTGTTGAGGTCGTTGTTAATAATGTCCCTACTGAAGGATTAAAAGTCTTAATCGCTCCGTATAAACTCATGATGTGTAACTGGATTGAGAAGACCGAGAAGACAATTTATTCTGATTTGGAATCAGTGATGTTTGATTTAACAGCTATCGAATATAAAGGAGTTACTAAAGCGTGCATACAGGTAAAGAACATGGCAGATGTGTTAATGGACGAACTTAAAGCAGAGTCTATACCTGCGTCCGGAACGACAACAAAACATATGAGTGGTTATTTAGGATCACCATACCGTACATGGCTTGGTGTCTCACCAAGAACACCTTCCCCTGGGAAGTCATTCACATTAACAGCTCACCTCATTAAGAATCCAAAAGAAACAGTTGGTAAAGATTTTGAAGTTATTTTCTATGAGGTAGTAGATGAAACAGAGGAAAGAATAGGTGCAAACCTCACCGATGAAACAGGTAAAGCAATCTTTATGACAAGTAAATCAGAAGCCGGAACATATACCTATGTTGCACGCTATTCCGGTGCAGACACTTTCGCAGAATCTATCACAGTAACAGTATCTGCTGTCTCTCCATGCCCAATTGAAGAGGCTTTTAGAGAAGTTTGCCCGCTTGTGGTGGTTTATGGGTGTGTTATACACCCTGACTTAGTAACCCTAAGAGCGTTCAGAGATGCTGTTTTACCTCGCTTTGTAGTCAAAGCGTACTATGCTATGGGACCCCTCATAATCATTTTCTTCGTAAACAACCGTGTAAGTAAATGGTTCGTAAGGAAAGCTGTTCATTTAGTTGCCAGGAGGGTAAGAAAGAGGTGGGGTTATTAGATGAGCCTTTGGGATTGGTTTCTGGGGTATTTCCCTATCTCTCCAGACAGGGAATTAGAAGTGGGTGATGTTGTTAAACAGATCGATCTCGGGGAGAACGAAGGGATAATAGGAGCGAAGGATGACGAGATACTTTCGGGGGTTCTAAGTGCATCAAATACACAGATAGAAGACGAAGTTTACAAACAAACCGGAGCAAGGATAAAACTGCTCAACAGAGATGCTTCGGTTGTAGAATCAGGCTGGCAATATCATCATACTTACGAATATAAAATAGAAAAAGCGAGTCCTATTGCTCCACTGATGGTCGTGGCTATTTTAGTTCCCATTTTAGCTGCTATCGTAGTTCTTGTAGCCATACACTGGTCTATCGATAGCACGATGCTAAAAATAGGGGGCACAGAAATCAGTCTCGGTGCTATCATTGTTTTGATTGTAATTGGTGTGGTGGCAGCAGTAGCGATAAAAGCTTTTTTGGACTAAAATAATATAAGAGGTGAAAGAATAAAAATGGTAGCAGAAGGGGAATATTTACTGGATTGGATAATAGAACCACTGGCAGGGATATTAGAAGCAATAACAGGCTGGGAACATGAAAAAGCAGTAAAGTGGGTAAAAGGTTTTGTGTACCTTGGATTATTGGGATTGGTACTCGCAGTCGGGTGGAAGTTATACCGGTGGATATTCCCTAAGAAGAAAGACTAAGTGGTGTAAGATGGCAGAAGAAGAAGACCTAATATTTGGCATATGGACTAAAGAAGAATTTGTAGATGATGTAGTGTTCTGCCTATTTGGAATGTTGATAGGTTTTTTATCAGCATTTGGATATAAATTTATTTCAAGATACTTGGATCGACATAAATGGTTTAAAGAGTAAAATATTTAAAGGAGGAAAACAAATTAAAATATAGAGTAAAAATGTCCGAAAAATCATTTGTTCTCTCTTTGATTGATACATACTCCATGGCGAATGACTTAGATAGTCTAACTTCTCTAAAGACAGCTTTGGGTAAGTACGATCTTACAACTGAAGAGGTAGAAGAATTAAATCGGTTAATTGATGGTCATATACGTGGGGTATTAGAAAGAAAAGGTTTAAGTAACCCCTATGGTCGTCCTTCTCTTGATTCACCAGCAACCCGGAGTGGAGAAGAGCATGGGAGCGACAATGAAGCGAAGATTGCTGAGCTTCTTGTTACATTTAAGACTAACCCAGATGGGTTAGCAGGAGCAATTGAAGAAAGTCTATCCCCGCAAGTGAAAGCACGATTATCAGATACAATTCGAGCAAGACTCGAAAAAAAGGGGCTGATAGAATCAATTGACTGGGAAAGAAATGTAAGCGCATATCTTGATAGGTGTGAAAGGCAAGGTGCTATTCCTATGTACAGGACTCGTTACGCGGGTAAACGCTTTGAAGACCGTGAACATCCAGGTGAGTATTTGGTTCTATTTATATGTTACGGTAGAAAATGGAGTCAATGGTTCAATAATGTTCCACTTGAAGACATAGAACGTTTAGAAGCAGAATAGGGGGTGTAAAATGCTTGAAACGATACAAGCGATAGGAGGAATATGCGGAATCATAGCGTTTATCAGCATACTTTATGTCACCTTCACGAAATTAGGCAGAATGGAGATGAAATTATGTACACTATGGAAAGTTTATGGTGAAGGTGTATTAGAGAGAGCTGTAAGAGAAGGGTTTGCACATCATTCGGCGATTGTAATAACCGATAAAGGCGAGGATTTGCTTGGGAATACATTAAAACAAAAGATTATGGATATAATAGAAAGAAAGGGGCATAAGAAAGTAATGTTTATTAAAACAAAGAAATACGATGAAGATTTAAAATACTTAGTCATTGATGAAATGATGGGTGATATAAAAAAGGCAGCATATGAAAAGGATATAGATTTTGATTTATTGGTTTCAGCAGCGATGTTATATACTGAAAAAAAAACCAGAGAGGGTAAATGTTAAATAAAATATTATTCATCGCAGCGGTTTTAGTAGCATTAGTATCTGGTGTATGGGCTGGTATCTATCAGGGTGACTCTAATAACGTTGAGGTCGCTAATGTACCCAGCGGTAACCCCAAGTCGAAGTCTACGAAAAGCCTGCTGGTTTCTGGGAGTTTTATCAGATAGTATATGACCCGAGGACTGGCGTCACGCCTTCGGAGGTCAATCCAAAAAGCATCCAAGTTATGCTAAACGGTGTTGATATTACTGAAGAGGTGAAGATAAAATTAGTAGAAGCGGACCCGGTGTATAGGCTGTCAATAAACCGCTACTGGGCTCCAGGTGAATATAACATTACACTTGATGTATCCGACTATGCAGGTAATCGGGCGATATACAAAACCATCCTGATTTTTACATAACCTTTATATACTCCAAAACAAACTTAATAACATGGTATCAAAAAAAACGAAAGTGGAAATTTTAGTTCTACTGGTAGCAATTGGAATAGCTGCCATGCCATCAGCAGGTGCTTCTGCCGAAATCTCCCAAATAGTGGAAGGTTATGCGCTCCCTGGTGAGACAATAGATGCACATTTGACACTCAATGCAACAGAGCCTATGGGTGCGATTCACCTTCGTATTGACTACAACCCTTTGGTTGCTAACATTACTTCTGTTACACAGCAGAATGGTTTTGATGTGCTTGTATCAAATACAGGAGAGGGGTGGATTGAATTCATCTGCTACCAAACTGGGGCAGTGGGCGCATGGAACACAACGTTTACCTTTTCGATTCAAGCTGTCGGCGATTATTGCACTAAGACAACACTTAACACGACTGTAATCACGCTAAAAAATAACACCGGTTCTCCCATGACGCACGATGTACACGATGCTGTATTTCGCATTGGTATCAAAGGGGATTTCTCCGGCGATATGGATATTGATGTCTGGGACTGTGCTTATCTTTGCAGGTATCTTATTGGTATGGGTGGTTATGAGGAATTATGTTCAGGAGACCTAAGTGGTGATGGCGTTCTCGATTCATACGACTGCACATACCTTGCGAGAAAACTGGTCGGCTTAGCATAGGGTCATTCTTGTATGGTTGTCGCAATAATAATCTTGGACGAGGATGAGGATGGGATAGACCCCGAAGTGCTGGAAGCTCTTGACTGGTTCTGGACCGAGGAGTACGAAGATTATCTCAAAAAGTTAAAAATGGAAGATGCAAATAGAAGAAATATTTAAAAGCTCTCCACTTCAAATTATCAAGCTATACCTCAATGATGATAGGTATGTCAATAACATTACTGGTTTTGCACATGAATTAGGCATTGCTCATACCACTGTTCGTAAGCATCTCAATCTTTTAGTCTCACTGGGGATATTAAAAGAGCTTAATATAGGGAAAGGAAAAGCATTCATATTAAATATAGATAATTCATACACAAAAGCTTTTATTAGTTTCTATGACAGATGTAAAGAAATAGAGAAAGGATAAGTTAAATGACACTCATGTATAAACGGTCAGGCAGAAGAAGAAGACTTAATATTTGGCATATGGACTAAAGAAGAATTTGTTGACGATATGGCATTCTGCTTATTTGCAGCGTTAATAGGTTTTCTCACCGGGGTAGGATATAAGTTTCTTACAAAGTACTTGGAGCAACATAAATGGTTTAAAGAAAAAGAGTAAACTATTTAAAGGAGGAAAAACAAATTAGAATATAGAGTAAAAATGTCTGAAAAACCTTATCTTCTGTCCTTAATAGATGCGTACGATAAAGCTGGAGCTATTGAAAGCATGAAAATACTGAGGGACACACTCGCCAGCTACGAGCTCACACCTGCGGAGAGAGACGAAATAGATGCACTACTCGCAAAACTTCTGGGTGTACCGCAGCCTGCATCCTACGAGTCACCAACTGAAGAAGTCAGCCATAGCGACCATGAAGCGAAATTAGCCGAAATCTTAGTAACGCTCAAAACTAATCCAGATGGTTTAGCTGATGCTCTTGAAGAGGGCATATCCCCGGAATTTAAAGCTCGGTTTGCAGATTTGATACGTGCGAGACTTGAAAGAAAAGGGTTGATAGAATCCATTGACTGGGAAAGAAATGTAAGCGATTACCTTGGGAAGTGTGAAGAACAAGGCGGGATTCCTATGTATCGCACGAGATATTTAGGTAGGTTTGAAGACCGAGAACACCCCGGTAAATACTTAGTTCTCTTTATTTGTTATGGTAAAAAATGGTCAGTTTGGTTTAATGCAGTTCCTATTGCAGATATAGAGCGTTTAGAAGCTAAATAGGGGAGTAAAAATGCTTGAAACGATACAAGCGATAGGGGGAATAAGCGGAATCATAGCGCTTATCAGCATACTTTATGTCGTCTTCACGAAATTGGGCAGAATGGAGTTAAAATTATGTACGCTATGGAAAGTTTACGGTGAAGGTGTATTAGAGAGAGCCGTGAGGGATGGTTTTGCCCATCATTCGGCGATAGTAATAACCGATAAAGGTGAGGATTTGCTTGGCGATAAAATAAAACAAAAGATTAGGGATATAATAGAAACAAAAGGTCATAAGAAAGTAGCTTTTATTAAAACCAAGAAGTACGATGTAGACTTAAAATATTTTGTCATTGATGAAATGATGGGGGATATAAAAGGGAGAGCGTATGAAGAGGATACAGATATGGATTTATTAGTTTCAGCAGCGATGTTATATACTGAAAAAATCACTAAAAAGGGTAAATGTTAAATAAAATATTAGTTATCGCTGTGGCGTTGATGGGGAAGATTATTTAAAAACGGAAGAATGCAAATAGATGAAGTTGAGTTTAAGAAAAAATACCCAAGAATGTATGTAGGTTTTGAGTTTTGGAGAGACCTTTACAGTCAAATTGAAAGTAAAATTGAGGATACAATAATTTTTGAAACCGAGTCAGAGCTACTCCCCCCAGCAGCGTTGGATGTTACAACATTCCCCGGGGAAGTTGGTATAAGAGTTAGAAAGGACATCGCCGAAGAACTTGAAAAAAAGGGATATTTCCTAACTGCATACATGAGATATGAACAGTTAGACGAACTTATGTTCCATGAGTTTCTACACGTTCTAAGCGAACATAAACCTGAACTGTTTGTCCCTTCGCCTTTAGTTATAGATTTCGTACCCGCACGGCTCACTCACTTCAAACCCCCAAAAACTGCTTCCGGGATATTGGAAAGAATTAAAATCATAAATAAGTGGTGGAAGGGGTATGCAGAAGAAGAGTATCCTGCAAGGCGGTATGCGTGGTTGATGAAAAAATATGGTATGAAAATTTAGCTCGCCCTTTCCTTTAACCGAAAGTAATATATATACCCTTACAAATATAGTTAATTGGTAGTAAAAAAATGGCACAAACTTTTGACTATATGGAGGGATTTACGGCGGGGTGGAATTGCCTATTGGAAATCATAGGAGGGATAGACGCATTAGCGGATAATATTGCACACGGGCATAAGATGGATGCACTTAACGGTGTTTTGGTTATGCTTATATCAGCAAATAGTGCAACGGAGTTTCGCGAAAAGGGAGCAGGAAAACTTTTGGGTCCAATACAGGACATGTTCTATGCTATCGCATTTGATGATTGGGGTAAAGCTGAGAGATCCATAGAGGAATTAAAGAATAAACTACCAATTAGAGTAGAAGAATAATAACGCTCTTTAACTCTCCACCTGACGAAAAAATATGGAAAATTTTAAATACAGAAAATATATAATGGTCAACAGGAAGAAAAATGAGTGTGAGTGAAGATATATTAGAGGATTTTGAGGGGGAAAGAAAAAGGAGCGACTTGTGGGTTGTAAGATATGTGCTACCATACGTTGACTATTACCCAAAGAAACAGGTGCTTTCCGGGTCAGCATGGTGTCAATCAGAGGAATTGGATGAAAAGGACATAGAAGTTTTAGAAGGAAAAAATAAGGATAGAATAGCAAAGGAGGCTTTTGTGCGAACATTGTCGCCGGTTACACATAAAGATTTTAAAACGGGAGCTATACGTGTGGTCGAAATATCCGGTGCGCTAAGCGGGGATTACAAAAACTTTATAGTTACTGTAGTGATAAAGACAAACGAAATATCATTCTCTACCGATTTAAAAGCACTGGGGGAGTTCTTGGATTTGCATTTTGATCCAGAAGACTCATTACTTTTGCTGATCAGTATTATTGACGAATTTAGATAAGCGAGTGAAAGAGAAATACCGTTAGCCCTTAGTTTTTTTCTTTCCTTTTCCCCCTTTCAACTCTAACTCCTCTATCCGTCTTAGCATCTCCGCCTGCATTTCTTTAATTTCATCAAACATTTTATTCACATCTTTTTCTTTTCTCATTTTCTTTCTCTTTCAAGTTCTTCTATTCTACTCATAATTACCTTTTGATTTTCCAATATTTCAGCAATCTCTTCTGGGCTAAATTTTGGTATTCCTCCTTTAATAGCCTCGTAATGCTCCTTCAATTCGGGATATATAAATATCTTATAGTCCTCTGCTATTTTTAGTGCTTTTGTCGGTACGGTAAAAACCTTCATATATACGCTTTTAGGGACAGCAGTTGATGTCCAGCCCCCTCTTTCACAAACTATACTGACTCCATACTCCTTCCCTCCTGCAATAATAAAAAGAACCGAAGCCCATGTATGTCTAAAATCATAGCGAGTCAAATCTGGGATTCCCGCCATCTTCCCCACAGTTTTCATTCTTGTTTGCATACTCTTTTCGGGGAAAACCCCTGTTCCATCTTCTCCACGTGGGAAAATTCTTCCGTCAGAACTCCAACCCATTTCATCACGGTAGGCTAAGATTTTTTGTGCTAACTCAACAGGCACATATATAATCCGACTTACTATCTTACTTGTTATTTCCTCCTCTTTCAGTATCTTCTCTCTCTTCAAAGCTTCTCCAAATGCCACCTCTATATATTTATCTCCTTTTACGTCTATTGACGTGCTACCGGATTCCAAATCTTTAAATCGTAGTGCAAGTATTAATTGCCCAGGTCGGGCACCGCTACAAATTTCAAGCAATGCAAAGAAGCGAAATAAGGGCAACCGCCAAGTTGCGATTTTGGGTGTGCCAGCAGTAAGTAGTGGCAATAATGTATCCAACTCTTCAAATGTTCTTGGTTTCCCCGGTTCTCTCGTCTTGCCAGCAGGCGTATCTTCTCTTTCCGTAACTATAAGTTTTTTAACTCTTGGAAAAGCGTCTATACACTCTACATAATCTACAAGGCAATCCCCAAAGGTATGTATAAAACATTTCGCACTTATCATTGTACTTTTAGCCCATTTTCGTTCCTCAAAGAAATCGGTAATATCTCGGGATGATATGTTCTTCTTTTCAAAATCCTTTATTGTCAGAGTCCTGCCTTTTTTTCTTGCTATAAACTCTATAAATGGGGCAACCCAACCTAAAACATTTTTCCTTAGTGTTGTTACTGAGTGATTACATGCTTTTGCATATTTTAAAAAGTAATCATCGCGAAGTATTCTTTTTGCTTCTTCGTCTGCATCCAATCTATCTATAAATTCCCTTACTCCGCTCTCATAATATCTCATTCCAATAGCAATACCATCAATTTTGATTGTTAATCGTCCCAATAGCCACCTCTTAGTCCCGTCCGGAAGTTCTGATTCTCGTATATCCGCAGCCAATTCTGCCCCTACATCTAAATCATCTATTTTTCCTATTGCGTCAGTAAATTTAGCACGCAAATCATCATCTTCCTGCACGTCTCTCCACCTCCGCGATTTTTTTATCTATCAAATCCCATAACTCTTCTTTTTCCCATTCTGAAATTTTTTTATTCAGCCGAATCCCCTCCGAGATGTCAAAAAGATAGTCTCTCCTTCTCGTTGAATAATACTCTATCAAGTTGCAGTATTCGCCATAACTCAAATCTTCGATAAAAACACCATCATCGCCTTTACTGCTGGTTTCCCCCTCCCCCTTATATTTATCCTTTATCCAGTTATAAATCCCCATAGTTTTCTTCCTCCTTTTTAAACGCCCATTCATGAATTCCCATAGTTTTTCTTTATCCCTCCTTCTTTATATTTTTTTCGGTTTACTTTTATTACTCTATTACCTATATTTATTTAAATACTAAAAGTTACTTATATACCTAAAGTTGTATAAACAAAAAGGGATGAAGATGACAAGGGTGTGTGTAGAGTTGGGGGAAGAGCTTCATAAAGCGGTGAGGAAGAAAGCAATAGATGAGGGGATAACAATGAAAGCCTTTATCGTGGCTGTATTGGAGAAAGATATTGAATTAGCGAGGGGGGGAAAATGAGAGTTGAGAGTGCTAAGGATAAAAAACCATCGAGCGCAGAGCTTTGCTTTTGTGCCGGCATCTTAGCTGGTGCGAAAGATCACGAACTACAAAATTTCGAGGTAGCACGAGAAATGGTGGATAGGGTAGTAGCCTGGCTATTGGATATGGCGGAGGAAGAGGGATGATAATAGCAATACCATCTGAGGGTGAGGATATAAACTCACCAATTAGTAAAGTATTTGCCCGGGCGCCATACTTTATAATCTATGATAGCGAAGCCAATACTTACAGAGTTGTTCACAATCCAGAAGAGGCTATTGCTGGACCTGGGGCAACTGAGAGAGTTATCGCAGAAGGTACTGTCATGGTTATAGCTAATAAAATGGGGAGGTATTCATTGAAAGCACTCAGAGATAATGGGATAGAAGTTATTACAGGCGCACGTGGAACATGCTGGGGCGCAATAGAGAAGTATAGAAGCAGAATAAAATGAAAAGAGCAATAATAAATCATTTCGGTAAAGTATATGAACTGGATTTCGATAGCGAAGAGTTTAACAAAGCAAGAGAACTATTCTTTAAGCGTTTACATGAGTTAGCAGAGAAAAAAGACCCACGTGTTGGTAAGGGATTAGTTGGGGCTACACTAAACGATACCACGAAAGATATACCATTTCCATTTGGATGCCCGAAATTAGAGATATATCTTTGGGGTAAAGATGATGGTGGTCCAGCAATAGCTTACTTTTGCAGTGTGTTAGGGTGCTTATGTTCTCCCTGTCGTGGTGAGGATTTTCTTGAGGATTATATCAACAGGTCGGATAAAGAATGGCATTGCCCTGATCCTGAAGAAGATAGGGAAATTGAAAGCGAGGAGGGTATTTATGAAAATAGAGATTAAAATAAAGGATACCCCTGTATGTTCCGAATGTGGGGGCATCTTAACTCCAGGCACAGGAGAGGAAGTAATTTCAGATAGCTTTTATGCGTGGAAAAGAAAAGACTGTATGTTTTGCTCTAATTGTGGATGTTTTTTCCTCAAGAAAGAGATGTTAAAAGAAAGAGAGAATACGTGGACTGTAAACGAGTTTTCAAAACCAGATAAGAAACGAGTAATCGGACAAATAAAAGAATATCTGGAGGATTTTATCAAATGAAGTACTGCAAGGAATATGAGGAGGTGAAAGCGTGAAAAAATGGTAATATGCAATCATTGCAGCGCAGAATATGAAGAAAACCTTGAAACATTTGCATTATTGGTGATATTCATGACCTCATGGTCCAGACACAATGCCCCTTTTGCAAATATTATAACCAAGAACCCACATCCCTCTCTGATATATATCGGATGCTTCTCAAATTAGAGGAGAAAGGTGCATAAAATGACTAAAGAAATAGAAAAAATATGCAGGTTGTGTGGTCGGAATATAGAGAAAGTGAAAGGGGTGTCGCAAAAAGTCTTTGAGCAGGAACTCCGGGAAGGCGTGCATCAGAAATGTTTATTTATATATCGGATTATTATGCAAGAACATAAAATATCCGATAGAGAGTACTTGAATGCACTTTCAGAGGCACTATTACATAGATTCCCCAGTCTGAAACGAGAACCGAGTTTAGTAGAGTATGACAAGAGGGTAAAATCAGCAACGGAAGCAGTATATAAAGCGTTTCCGTATGTAAAGGAGATGGTAGAGAAAGATGAAAAAGAGGAGGTAAAAGAGGAAGAGGAAGGGGATGTGGACAAAAAAGAAGATTGAAGCAGACTTGAAGAGGCGGTACGATGATATGTCTTGGGAGGAAATACAGGAAGGGCTTGAGTTAGTCCGGTTAGTAGCGGAGTTTGAGCAGAAGTATGGAGAAATGCCCGAGCTGAAACAATTTGGACCTTTTATCTTTGGATGGAAAAAAGTGAAGTGCTGGAAACACGATTTTAATATATTTCGTGAAGGAGTAAAATCGGGTTCAAAGTGGGCTAAGGAATGGATAAAAAATTCAGGGTGGCTAAAGGGGGATATTCAGAAAAAGTTTGAACAGGAAGAAAAGGAGGAGGAGACTATTGGAAAATAAAATAGGAGTATTTGCTCTTTTAAGTGCAGTTGTAGGTATAACAGTGGCAGTATTAATTTGGTGAGGGTGGTTATAAATGCCGTTATACGAACCAAACACGATTGACTGGAGAGTAGGGGCTATTGTTATCCACGATGCGGATGCTAAGAGGGCGAGTATGCTGATGCAAGTAGTAAAAATACAGAAGAATGGGCTGATACAAACAAAATACTTATCCCCCAGCGGTGGGAAGAGCATACACAAAATATGGAAAAATGGAAAAGAACATCTCCTTGACCCAAAACGGTTTGGGATTGCTCTTCCTGATAAAGTAGGTGAAAAAAATGCTCGGTGAACTATACCAACCAAAAGGATTAGCAAGGGAAACAGCACAGGCAGTTTTAGAATGTAAAGAGAATGTGTATGCAGTTAATCTGTCGTATGGTTTTTGCCATAACAATTGTAGCTACTGTTATAACAAGAGAAACCCATATGTTCCTAAAGAAAGAAGATACCCGAAGAAACCACCAGTAGAACTTGTTAAAAAGCAATTGGAGAAGGGGTTAGAAGTAGATGGGGTTTTCATGTCTTTTGGGTGTGATCCACTATCTAATTACAATTGGGAAAATACTTACAATTTAAAAAACCTTCTCCTCTGGCGAGGCATAAACGTAGCTATACTATCAAAAATGGAAAGAATAGTAAGTGTTGAAACAGGAATTCGGTGTGGGGCAACAATTGTCTCATTGGAAAACGAATTTGCAAGGATGTATGAACCAAGGGCTCCCCATCCAAAAAATAGGTTAGAAAAACTTAAAATCGCACATAAGAGAGGAGTTTTCGTGTGGGTAAGTATGGAACCCTATCCAGCTCCTGAAATATTCAAACAGGATTTAGATAAACTTTTGGAAGAGCTGTCGTTCGTGGATTTCATTATATTTGGTAAGTGGAACTATGATAAACGTGCAAATACGCCGGAAGCAAAAGAATTTTACAAGAATGCGGCAGCAGAGTTTGTTGATTTCTGCGAAGAACATAAGATACGGTATCATGTGAAAAGTGACACTTTAGGAGGTGGAAAATAGATGATTGTTGAACGGACTAAAAATGGAAAAAATCATATTTGGGCTGAAATTTTAAGTTCGTATTCTGGTGGAACAGGAGAATGGGATTCTGAATGCAAGATTTATCATGGAAAACAATTAATCGGTTATTTAGATGAAAACCTTGCTTCAGACGAAATATGTGTTAGGGGTATGTTCGATTACAGAGAAGATGGGACAAAAAGTGATGATGGCACTCCAAATATAATTGATGATGCTTTTTACTTGAGCATTGGAGATTTGGTTACCCTCAAAAAGATAGTAGAGCATTGGATTGATGAAGAGGTGCATAAAGAAATGTGGGAAGTGGTTGAAGGAGAATAAAATGAGGTGCATTGATTGTGGTTTCTATGAAGGGGATGTAGATTGTGATATAGACTATTGTCGTTTTTTAGATGAGGAGTTGCTACACGATGTGATGGATGACGTGCCAGAAGATTTCGTAGCTTGCCCATTCAACGAACACAGATTTGATGAGGAATCGGAATATGTGCAACGAGGAAGAAGGGCGTTGGAAGCAAGATAACCTATGGAGTGTTCTAAAAAGAATAAATGATAGAGTGTGAAACAGCACAAAAGCTATGGAATAAAGCAATGGATGAAGGAGAAAAGTCAATTTTTACTGGATATACTGATGAATTTGTTAATGCTTATGATGAATATATAAATCATATCCAAGACTGTGAGGATTGTAAGTTATGAATGAAAGCGGGGTAGGGTAGTTTGGAAAATCCCGCCGGGTCCATAAGCTCTTGTCGTGTGTCACCTCCTGGGCTTGGGAATCCCGGAGATGCTTGGTTCGATTCCAAGCCCCGCTATCGGCTCTGAAGCCTGCATAAAGGGGAGAAGTAAGATGAACGAGTACCCCATTTAAACCTGAAGGGAGTGATGAAGAGGAACAGTCACAACAAAAAAGAAAGGGATGGCGGTGTGCAAACTGTCCCGTGCCTCTTCTACTACTTTTCCCTGTGCACAAGACTGGAGTCAAAAAATGAGACGTGGCGGAATAGTAGACGCTTATAGGGCGTAAGGTGCGGAATTAAATATTACTTTTGGGGTAAATCTGGTAAGTGGGCCGGACTGAAACATGATGATAAAAGTAGAAAAATGGGATTCTACTCTCATACATTGAAGAAGTCGAGATATCGCGAATATTGGGATAAAATAGGTGCGGGGTAATGGGAAAAGTATTGCTTAAATGTTCATGGTGTGGTAAAGTGACATCTGACTGGTATGCCGTGCCACCATTAGCTTGTGGTGGCGAAGTTCTTATTCTTTGTGGTGAGTGTTATAATAATTATGCACAACAGATTTGACATGGGATAGGAGTCAAACATAGTGGTTTCCTAATAGTAAAGTTCATGGTGGTCAAAAACATTCGATATAATCGCAAATTTGGGACAGAGAGATGCAAAAAGTAAAACTCTATAAGCATACAATTGGTAAAAGCGAAGAAGACTTGAAGGAATGTCTAAAACACTTGGCGAATTTACACTTTCATATTCGTTATGATAACACCGAAAAACAATACAATGCACGTAAACGAATAGGCAGGGATAGAGAGTGCCACGTGGTAATCAGAAAGATTAAGGGTGGGAAATACAGGGCATATTTGCATATTGATATTGTTGTAAGTGATATACCTCTGATACATCGGGTCTTGGATGACCCCGAGCTGACTGAGCGTTGGGGTGATAAAATATTCGGTGGATTAGTTTACCTAAAAGGATAATGTTTTCACTCGCGTGTTGCACGATCCTGGTGGGAAAATATACAAAAGGAGAAATAGATATGCAAAAACTTTTCGGTACCGCTGACAAAAAATATGGGAAAATGGAATTATATGACAAAAAATTACAAGTGCCAATTTCAAAAACCTTTATTTGTACTTCTTTAAAGCCATTATAATGGATATTGAAATTTACATCACGCATAACCGTGTTTAAACGCCATGAAATATGTTGTAGTTTTATGTTGTAGTTAAAGGTGGATGTTGAGCATATAATAAGTAAACAACGCTATTAACGATAAAGTAAGTATTTCTGTGCCCGCTTTCAATTCTGCCTTCCACCAAACAATTCTTTCTTCTTTCTCCATCTTTTTCTCAGGCTCCGGTCTCCCCGTGTGCGGATTCGCTTTGATGGGTGGTTCAACACTCTCCCCCATTATAATCACCTGGTTCTAATACTCACAATACGCTCCCCAGAACGTTTTTCCCTATCTGCCCTATCAGAAGCATCATTAATATTATCTGCATCTAATTCTACTACCCTCTCAATAGCGTAAATAACTATCCATTTCTTCATCTCATTTTATATTCCAGTCTGGTAACATCAGCAGCTCGTGAATTAAATCAATCGCCTTCTCTTTTGGTAAACCAAGTAAATCATCATTGGGTGTAATCCCAAACTGCTTAGAAATCCGGACCACGTCCTCTTGTGATGCTATTTTTTTCTCCAATAAATCCCCGATAAACTTCAGCATCTTAGGTGTTTGTTCCATTCTCCCTCCCTTTTTTATTATTCTTTGGAGTATATAAATATTCTTTCAAATCTCAAAACCTTAAAGATTCTTTCAGTTATAAAAACATTTATATGCATTAACTTAAAAAATTATATAAGTATTTATATATAACTAATACTAATATTCTAACATGGATGAAGAAACACCAACCAAAGAAACTTTAGGTGAGGTCGTAGCAGAGATAAGGGATTTACTTGAAGCATTATCGGCAATACGAGATGTAATCGCCAGACCAAAAGCGACTGACTGGAAATATGACATCCTTGCTGCAACGGATTTAGCGGAGATGAAGGATGTTGTAGTTGCGAAGCCCGGGACCGGAAATAAATTAAATCCGACCTGCGTAATAGCGAGAGTGGAAAAGGCATCGCTAATAGATGTGTGTCTTACACCACTTACACCACAGAATAGCGAAATCATCGCCCCTGGAAATGCACCCGATAATGGGCTTTTTATACACTGGTTTCCCTGGGGGGTATATACTGTTGGCACCGGCGAAGGCGAAAACAAGTTCTGGGTAAGAGCGCAGGGGGTAACCGAAACCGGTAAGGCAGAAGCAGTGGTATTATATGATGAGGTGATGCCACCATGGGAGTAGGAATAAATATAGAAATGGATGATAAGGCGTTGCTTGAACGTATTGCGGAGTTTTCACTACGAATGTTGCGTAAAGAAGGGTATGATAGGGAATCAATGAAGGAGATGGCAGATAGGGTTTGTAATGAAGTGCCGAGGGGGGATAAATAAAATGAGTGTAGAACTACAAGTTATAGACTTCCCGGTTATGAGCCAAGGATGGTGGGGGACTATTGAAGCAAATATAAAAAATACAGGAACAGAGAATGTAGAAAATGTGTATTTAAAGGTAGTAGACCCAGGTATGGTGGTGTTTAGCTCAATAAATGTTTATTACGACCTGACCCATAATGTTTCTTGCCGTAATGCATTTAGTAGTCAAACAATACATAACTTTGATGATAACAATAAGAAATTCCCTGCAGGGAGTACTAAACAAATAAAGTTCAGTGTAGTAATTCAAGACGATGCCCCTGTAGCAATACACACGTTATCCACATTCTTCAAGTACGCAGTTTACGTATAAAAATGCCTGAAGTAGAATCAACACTAACAGTTGACATTCGTGCATCGGAAGAAGCAACACTGGAAGTAGATGTAAGAGGTGTAGTAGCTCCTCTCTGGGTGGAAGTATATAATTCAAAAACACTTCTACCAATTGTTGGAGCTACCGTGCTGCTATCCTGTTCTACATCTTCTCAAGAAAAAGAAACGAATGCAGAGGGTAAAGCATATTTTGAAATCATCGAAACTGATTTTTATGACTTTAATATTTCAAAAGCGGGATATGAGCCACAAACAAGAACCGTAAAGTTGTTTGGACCTTATGAAAATATCATGGAAGTTGATATAAGAGCAATGCATGAAAATATCATGGAGGTTGAAGTAACACCATGAAAATAGAATTTGGAACGAAGAAGAAGGAAGAAGAAGAGTTTAAAGACCATACAGAAGTTTTCTACTTAGACCCAATAGCACCTGCCGCTGGTGGCGCATATCACAGGATAGGAATACAAATGAGAAGATGAGCGGTACGAAAGATAAAGTCAATGAACTTTACAGAACCCTTGAGAAAAATCAGTTTTGTATATGCTTTACACCGTGCAATGGTAATATACTACCGGATGAGGTATCTGCTCCTGCTATCGCTTATAAATATGCACACAACGATAAAGTAAGTTACCATGTAACATCCAAAAATAAAATAGTAAAGTCAAAATTTACCTTTGTTTCTGTCCCGGACCAGTTATGGATAGAATATAATTCAGAGAAAACCATTTTTATAGGTATGTAATAGCGCTTGAAGCGTAATCTCGTAAGGAGGCATCTCAAAAGATAAAACACAATCTTTTGTAGCGTTTGCAGAAAACGTAATTTCTTTCCTTGCAATTCCTCCATATGCTTCTGGCTCACAGCAAATCCCACAGCACATATACGGAGGAGACGAAACTGTAAGCTGAACCGTCTCTTTTAGCTATCGCCATTTTTTTTTCTCCTTTTGTATGCCTGCATACATGCTTACCTATTTTTTTTTTCAATATTTTAAAAAATTTTTTTAATATTTAACCTTTTTAAAAATAAGGAGGTTCAATTGGATTAAACGCTTTTCTTAAGAAGATTAAATATTGATAATTTTTTAAAATATCATAAAGCTTTATATAGATATAAAAACAAACACACACACACATATAAAAAAAGGGAGATAAAAAAGATGGATATAAAATGTGCTGTATGCGGCGAACCGTGGGACGCCTATGGAGTTAAAAACGGAGATATGACAGAAGAAGAAGCAAAGTTATTTTTAGCTGGTAAAGGGTGTCCCTGTTGTAAAGGTATAAGACCAGAAGGAATGGAAGAAGAAGAAGCTTATAGCGACTTCTTAAGTGGTTTATTGGATGCCTCGGAGTAAAAAAGGAGAAAAGAACAATGGACTTAAACGAAATAGTTAAGGAAGAGAAGGAGTATTTTAAAGATGCTCCAGTGTGGGAGCTGCGAGCTGTAAAGAAAGCTTTGCAGATGATGAGCGTTTTTAACACCGATGAAGAGAACGCACGACTAACGGCAGTTAAGGAACTGTTGAGGGAAAAAAGGAAAAAAGAAAATCAATGCGAGATATGTAATGGAAAAGCGGTAAAAGGAGACACCTTATGTGAAGTCTGCATAAGAGAAGCGGAAGCGGAAACACCTTACCATGAAGGGTGGGAGTGATACAATGAAGATAGGCGAAGTTTTACTATTGACAACAAGAGGGTTTAGCCAGATACAACCCGACATACAAGCTGAGATATTAGAGGAGGGTTTAAAGCGGATACAACCAAAAGCACCCGACTTCATAATATTTGATTCAAAAGTAACAGAGGAACAAAAAGAGGATGAGGGGCGAAGTGTGAGGCTTCCGAGCAGAGGAAAAGAAAAAGTCTATGCAAAACTTGACGATTTTGGAAGTAGTGAGGCTTTAAGCGAAAGCAGCGGTTTTAAGGTAAACACACGCTACGCATTAACTTTCATGCTTGCGGAGGAGTATTAAAATGGAAAGGCAAACAATAGCAGTTATAGGGGTTAGTTTTGTTTTAAGCTTTGTAGGGGCTGTAACATTCGTATTATTGAAGATAGGAGGGGTCTTATGACTTATGCTTTTAAGTTACCCCCAGAGCTTATGGGTCGTATGGTTCAGATACGAGAGAAAACTAAAATATCACTCGCTCAACAGGTCAGGGATGCAGTTAAGATTTTTTGCGATATGAATTTAAATACAGGGAAACAGTCAGGTGAACAGACAAGGAGGGAATACCAAATAAAAACAAAAGTTAAGTTTTTAACGGTAAAGGAAGCAACGCAGATAAAAATAAGGAATTCAGAGATAGCTTATGAAATAATGCGAACAGAGGCGAAGATAGATAGAGAGTGCGGGTGGGTACTCCATTTAAACGGAAGGAGTGAGTTAATAGAAAAGGAGCTTGTGAGCATGGGTATGGTAGGGGCTTCATACATGCACCCACGGGAGATATTTAAGAAGGCGATAATTAACGGTGCAAGTGCCATAATAATCATTCATAACCATCCAAGCGGAGATACAACACCAAGCAAAGACGATAGAGAAATATCACGAAGATTAAAAGAAGCGGGTGAGCTAATAGGCATAGAGGTAAACGATTTTATAATAATCAGCAGTCGGGGATATGTTAGTTTTGTTGATGAAAAGATAGGGGAGTTTTAATGGTAACGTGTGAACGGTGCGGGACTTCATACACAGAAAAGGAATATGCAAAATTAGAAAAGACAGGGCATAACATAGTGTGGAATTTTGATTATAGGAGGTGCGAGAAGTGCGGGGCGGAGATAACACCCTTAAAAACTAACATAACGGCTAAGATAGGGGATTGGTAATATCCTTTTTACCTTGGTGCAATTCCAAGGGGGGCGATAAAATAAAAACAACGCCTCAAAAGGCAGATATAAAAAAGGAGGAAAATAAAGAAATATGCGGGCTGTATGGAGTGGTGCAATAGGCTTAGGGATGATAAACATCCCTATAAAGCTTTACCTTGCGGTTGGTAAGACACCTATTAAGTTAAGTCGGTTAAGTCGGTGTTGTGTGAGTCAGGTAGGGAACAAATACTACTGTAAAGGATGTGAGAGAGAAATAGACTACAACGATTGGGATAAGGGCTTTGAGATAGCAAAGGGTGAGTTTGTGAAGATAACGCAGGAACAAATAGAGGCTGTGAAAATACCAAGTGAGGAGAGCATAGACCTATTTAGTTTTGTACCCGTGGAAACCATAAATCCTATATGGAGAAGCGGGGACAGTTATTATATAGGCATCGGAGAGAGTAAAGGAAAAAAAAACAAAGTGGGAAGAAAGGCTTACACTTTGTTAAAACAAGTGCTTGACTTAAAAGGACTGGCAGGCATAGGCAAGTTGTGCCAGAGAGGTAAAGAGAGTTTGGTTATGGTGGACAGTTACAAAAAGGGGCTTTTGCTTACGAAGTTGTATTTCGCAGAGCAGATAAGAGAGGATGAAGGCGTATTCTTTGAGGGTGTGGAGATAACTCCAGAGGAGGAGAAGTTAGGGCTTGAACTGGTTGAACAGTTGGAGAATAGATTTAAATACGAGGAGCATAGGGACGGTTATATAGAGTCTTTACAGCGGATTATCGAAGGAGAGCCTATAACCGAAGTAGTAGAATCGAAAAAAGAAGTGCATGAGGAAAGTATTGTCGCTCTACTTAAACAAAGCGTAGAGGCAAAAGCAACAGCATAAAGGAGTGCATGAAAAATGGCGAAAGAGCTTAAGGAAGGGCATGTTTTTGCGAAAACGTGGCGAGAGATAGACAATGAGGGAATAATAGTGAGTATAGATATTGGGCTGTCGGTTTTGAAAGACCGACAGCTTACGGAAAGAGAGAAAAAACAGTTACTCGCTGTTATGGATGACACCCTTGGAATATTGATAAACCGCACAGGGGAAAAAACGCATGATGAGGATGGAGGTTAAACTCCTTCCTTTTATTTTTTGGAGGTTAAAATGGGTGTTAAAACGATATTGGATGTAGATAGAAGAGTGAAAAAAGTATTCGTTATGCTAAATAGAGATGAAGTTACTTGGATTATTGCATTCTTTGAAGCAACAGGAGTAAAAAAGATTGCTAAAGGTAAGTATGTGGTGTTAAATAGCGGTGAACCGAGAGGGTTGGCAATTAATATTGACGAATTAAAGGAGACATGGGAAGAGATATGGTAAAAATGGAAATAATTTATCCTATGCTGGCAAGGAACTTGAAAGACTTAAACGGTAACGGCATAGACTATGAAGAGTGGTATGCAAATATAAAACTTGATGGTGAGAGATGCTTAGGTAAGTTATCAAATAAAGGCACAGATTTACAGGCACGCAGCGGTAACAACATTACAGCTAAATATCCAGAACTACAAACAAAAACCGAACACACTATTATTTTTGACGGCGAGCTAATAGTGGGTAATGGAACTAAAAAGGATTTTGCATTTATCCAACAACGACAACATTTAGATAACAATTTTAGGATACGTTTACTCTCTCAAAGGTATCCAGTGAAATATGCTATTTTTGATATTCTTTACTTTGATAAGGAATGGATAACAGACTTGCCCCTATTTGAACGTGAGGCTATGATAAAAAAGGCTTTCCATGAGATAGACAATCCAAACTATACACTTGTGGAATACCGAGAAGCAACGGAGATAAACGATATACCACTTAATAAAGATGCTGAGGGTTTTATGCTTAAAAAGAAGGATAGCAGATATGAGATAGATGAAAGAAGTAAGAAGTGGTTAAAACTACCATTTTTAGGGTCTATGGAGTGTTTTATCACTGGTTATATGAAAAGTGAGGCGATAGGCAGAGCTAACACATTTAGGTCTTTACTACTTGGTAAAACCAATGGAGAGGGTAAAATAGAATACATTGGAAGGGTCGGAAGTGGTTTTTCGGATAGGGATTTAAAGGGGCTATCTGAGCTATTTAAGACTGTTTCATGTAAGAAAGTGAACGGTGGAATAGTAGAGTTTGTAGATAAGACTTTTAAGTGTAAGGTCAGGTATTTGGATATTTCAAAGTCAGGGATATTAAGACAACCTGTATTTAAGGGGTTGATAGTAAAATGAAGATAGTAAACGAAGTGGTTAAGAATGTGGGTGTAAAAGTAGTTGTTAGCGATGAGACAGGACAACAGGAAAGAGATATGAGCGGGACATGGTTAAAACGGTTAGGACTCACGGATATATTGAATGAGATAGAGGTGGCAATAGGGGAGATAGAATAATGCCTGTATGGGAAGTATCCACTGAATACATAGGAACGAAAATAAGTTTGTGCATAGATGCGGAGAACAGAGCGGATGCAATAGATAAGGCTAATGAGATAGCACTCAAAAAGTATGGAAGGAGATTTAAGAAGTGGATATGTAGGAAGGAGGGGGTAAAAGAAATTGAGTAATAGAAAAATAGAATTTGAAAAGATTGGGGATGAATGGATAATAACGGTATTCCAATTATTTAAGGGGATATATAGCCCTATTGATAGAATTAGAGGGGTTGAAAGTGATAAAGTTAGGAATATGATTATAGGAGAGATAAATGAAGGGCGTAGAATCACAATTTGGGAAGAATGAAGCTTTTGAGGAGGACATGCACCGATACCACTACATCCTTGATATGAAGGAAAAAGCTGAGGATGAAGGGTATGTAATAACCGATGAATTTGTAAAAGGAAAGTTAAAAAAGATAGAGGAGGTAAGGGTGGGTGCAAAACACCGAAAGAAGGATAGTAACCAAGAGATATTTAAACAAATATCTGAGGGGAATATAGACCGTGATTTTGTTTTTGAGAACTATAAGGGGTTGGGAGAAACTGTTGAACATCATGGTTTTAATCCAAACGAAAAACGAAAGCTCACTTATCAGCAATATTTTACCCCTTATCCTGTTGTTAAATTCATTACGAAGGCTTTAAACTTAGATAATATCGAGAACGCAATAGTTTTTGATAACTCATGTGGCATGGGTCGGATGTTTAGATACTTGCACCATACCACAAGGATTATAGGGATAGAAAAAGAGAGAAAGGCTTATAAAGTTTGTAAAGCATTATTCCCTAACGCTCAAATAATTCAGGATGATTTAATCAATCATATCTTACCTTTTAAGAGTGTGGATGTTAGTTTGATAAATCCCCCTTTCTCCATGCACTTAGAGAAAAGAGACAGTGGTTTACATAACGCACAATGGGGCGCCGTGGGTCCACGTTCATCTGTAGAATCACATATCGCAGAACTCGAAATAGCAATCAGAGCCTCGGATTTTTATGTTGCTGTTATCCTGCCTACTACATTTTTCACCAACGAAAAAACCAGGACTTTCGAGAAATGGTTAAAAGAGAACGCTATCGAAGTTTTAAAGATAGATTTACCCGCAGATGCACATGTGGGTGCTTTTTGGGCTACTACTTTGGTTATTTACGATACACGCACTAATCACCGATACGCTATCCGAGAGCCGTATCACTGGAAGGTTAATAAACTCGATGAATTGAATGATTTACTTCCAAAATGGCAAAATACCGAATACTATCAAGAACACATGAGGATTTTTATGGAGGATACCGCAAGTTACCCGAAACCAGATGTGGGGATTAAAAAACATACCTCAATAGAACTACCAAAAGTTATAACTCCAAAAATACCGCTTACAGGACACTCAAAAGTTAGGATATGTCTTAACCCTGTTAGTACATGCTTACACTTAAAAACATACGATTTACTTACTTCTCTTAAGATTAAGGAATATAAAGACTCTCTCGGTAAACACTATAACAACGCTACTAAAAGATATGTTAGTGAGTGGTGGATAAAATCAAGAAGACCAGAAGCATTTTACAAGTATGGAATACCAGAGGAGATAAGAGAAGCATTAAAACCTATCTCTGATAACTTTGAATTTGATAGTCAAATAACTAGCATATCTAAAAAACTTACTCGGTGGTTAAAATTACAATTAACACCCTTTGAACAATGGATACAAAAGGAAGATGGTGTGTGGGAACTCAAATTCAATGAGGATGGTATATGTTCGGAATACCCTAAGCTCTATAAACAACAGGCTAAGAAACTTGATAAAATCCTCGCTGAACATTCAACCCTTACACTATGGAATTGGCAAAAACATGACCTTGTAAGAATGGGGATGAAACAACATGCTATTTTGGCAGCAGATATGGGACTTGGCAAAACTCGCATGATTATTACTGCTGCTTTAATGCACGGCTGTAAGCATAGCCTTATCGTGACTGAATCAAAACTTATCGGTCAGTTCGCAGGCGAGTTAAAAGAGTTTGGCTGTGATTTTCAAATAATCGAAAAAAACCACCATACAAAGCACCTTAAACAATTTAACCTTATTGCATACTCTAAAATATGGAGAAAAGCAACACGGGGCAAAACTTTCGCAAAAGCACTCAAAAAGAGATGCGGTTTTATTGCCCTTGACGAAGCACATAACATAAAAGCAAACGATAGCAAGCGAGCCTTAGCATGTAGAAGTATGCACCCTAAGCACTGGTTACTCAGCACAGGGACACCTATCGCAAACTACCCAAGGAATATATTTAGTTTGTTGGTGTGTGCTTTTGGTGATGGCAGCGAGTTATTTTCCTATGGTTATTGGACACCTTACGTTAAGGGGTATGATTGCACGTCAGGGACAAGACAATTCAGGGAGGATTTTGTTACGGTTTCTTCTTACATATCACACCAATTTGAAGATACTTTAGACAAGGGGAAGAGAATAAGAGAGTTCCCCATAGTTAAAGATATTGAACTGTGGCATAAAATGATAGCCCCTATGATGATAAGGAGATGTAGGGATGAACCAGAGGTTATGCGAGATGTTAAAATACCAGAGCCAGAACTAAAAGAAGTATGGATAAGACCATCCAAGGAGCATATTGACTACTATAAAATGTGGTTAGATGAGTTTGCGGAGTGGTTTATGGCTGAACTTAAGGCAGAAATGCTCGGAGACCATAAAATGGATATGATTATGCTATTAGTTCAAATAGGTAAACTCCAGTTTGTATCCACCATACCGCAATCTGAGAAAATTAAATCGGATAAAGCGATTAATTATAATTGGAAAGGTGATTTAACACCAAAACAAGAGAAAATTATTGAACTTGCTACCAAGCACATCAACCAAAACCAAAAGGTTATTGTTTATTCTGAGCGTCCAGAACTTCAAAACTTGCTTGCAGAACAATTTAAACGCAGAGGGATAAAGGCATTAATATTTACAGGTCAACAGGCTATCCCTGTAAGAGAGGAGATTTTAAGGGAATTTAGAGTTAAAAATACACCTATTCTACTCGCTACTACAACAGTCGGGGGCACTGGTTTAAACATCCCAGAGGCACAGGTAATTATTTTCGCAGACCAATCTTGGACACCTGCGATACATGAACAGGCAATAGCGAGAGTATGCAGACCACAGCAAAAGAATAAACCTTTGGTTTACAAGCTGTTTAACTCAGGGTTTATAGATGAATACATGAAACAAATGATGGACGTTAAGAAAGAAGGTATTGATGAAGGTATTGACTGGCAACAGCATAAGTTTGACCCTAATAACTGGCTTTCGTTTAAGGATATGTCATATAGGTATCTAAAAGAGGAGGGGTATGTATGATACTATTTGAACCATTCCCTTTATTGGCACTACGGGATGTAATTCTCCGCACAGTGATAAAAGCAGAAGCTGAAGATGAAGATATTTCAGCCGTCATGGTACTCAGGTTTTACACAGTAGAAGAAATAGAGGATAAAAGGAGAAAAGACAATGATTAAAATAAAAGATAACCGTATTTGGTTTTACTCGGAAGATGTAGATTCTGAACTGCCGACTTTAGACTTTAAACTAATCAGTGCTTATATCTGTCCTCACTGTGATTCTATTTTATCAGCATACTTTGTTGGAAGTATCACAGAAAAAGTTATCGAGTTTTATTGGAGAAATGATACACGTGAGTATCAAATAGGAACGGTAAAAGGTGGCTCTTACATCTTTCAAGCTAATCACGGGGTAGATAGCTACCGAGGTAAAAACTGTTTATACATGATAGCCCGGGGGAGAGGTATAGAAAATTGTTTAACAACTCTTTGCGGTTGCTCTTCCATTCCGGAAAAATTTATAAAAGCAATAGAGAGAGGGGATTTGAAAGACTTTGGACTTTTAGCGGTAAACGATATGTGTGAATCTGATAAATCAATACTTCTTTATGATATTGATAAGATATGCAACGGTGAATACAAATGGAATTATGAAAAGGAGGATGATTTAGGCGAGGGTATTGTAAAACTCATGGAGTCTTTTGAAGATGACAAACAAAAAATTGAATTAGAACCTAAGCATGAGCTTCAATATACTATAACACGCTTAGGCAAGAAGAAAAAGATTGAACTTTCACCTAACCAAGCAACATTATTTAATTTTCCTCAAAAAAAGGAGGTATGAAAAAAGGAGGTAAATAAAATGGAAAAAGAAGAAATAAGGGTTGGAAATCCATTAACAGGAACTAATATCTATGTTAGTGTCGGCAAAGAGCAATGGACTAAGTTTATGCGATTAATGAAAAAACATAAACTTTCAGTTGCGGCGTTTTTTGATGAAGTCGTAGACCCCATAGTGTTAAAGTGCGTAAGGAATATGAACGTGGAAAAACTTGCGGAAGATGGATATGTGGAAGAACTTTTGAATGAAGCCTATGAATGCCGTGGAGAAGATTATGCTGGGCTAAAAAGGAGGAGGGAAGGTTGAAATATGGAGAAAACGGAGATAGAAGAAACATTGGAGGAAACGAAAAAAGCTTTTTTTGTCGCTTTTAGAACAGGGGATTATAAAAAAGCCAATGAGTTCTTAGATGTGCTTGAGGGGAAAAAAGAGGAGTGACCATGTGGACTGAAAAATACGACCCTGTGGATTTGGACGAAGTCGTAGGACACGATAAACTGAAAAGGGTGATAAAAAAAGGCATAGAAGTAGGCGACATCCCTCATTTTATTTTTCATGGAATAACTCCAGGGACGGGGAAAACCATAATCGCAAATCTAATTGGACACGAACTCTTAGGTGATGTTTTTGATGTGAACTGGATACCTTTGGATGGAAGTAACGATAGAAGTGTTGGTAAAATAAGACCAACGGTAATGAACGCAATAAAAAACGCAACGATTAATGGGTATTTACGAATAATTTTTTTGGACGAAGCAGATGGGTTAATGGACGATGCAATGAAATTTTTGAGAGGTGCTATGAATAACTGCAACCATACACGGTTTATATTCACATGCAATGATATAACGCAAATCATAGAGCCAATACAGGACAGGTGTATGTGCTTTGAGTTTAAACCCTTGAAAAAAGACGACATCGTAAAACGATTGATGTTTATCAGAGATAATGAAAAAGTAAAAATAGAGCAGGTTGAACTTGAACGGATAGCAAAAGAGAGCCGAGGAAGTGTCAGGCGGGCAATTACCAAGTTGGAGGAGGAGAGTATGGTTGGTGATGATAAAGAAGATGGGTTATTGGAGAGGTATTTGAACAAATGAGTGAGTTTTCAAAAGGTTTTGGGAAGCATTTAAGCAACAAGGAATGGGAAGTATTGGAAGCAATACACGCAGGAAAGTCAGTGCTTACAGTTAATCAAACAACATACCTTGGAATGATGCTTACAAAACTGTGGCGGTTGGGTTTAATTTATTCAGAAGGAGAAGGAGATTCAGTGAGGTTTTACTTAACAAAAGATGGAAAGAGTGTTATGCAGGAGGGTCGAGAATGATTGACGAAGAAGAACAGCGTAAAAAGGCTATTGTAGATGAAATAGAATGTGATTTAATAATTACAGCCCTTGAAAAAGGGGTTAATGACTCACGTGAGAATTTGGAAATATTTTTAGATAAAAATAGAGAAAGCCAAGAGCGAATGGAGGCAGGTATAAAGGTTGCTAAGACAATGTTTTGCTTAATAGGTTTATCAATAAAAATTAATACTACTATGCAGGAAGGATATAGAAGATGACCACGAATGATAAAAAAGAGGTGATAAGGGATTTATGTAGAAAGAAAGCGGATTATTTAATAGCTTTCAGAGATATAGCGAGTTTAGTAAAGGAAGAAAAGAAAAAGACAGGCAATTTTGGTTTTACTATAAGTGATGTTAGGAAAATGAATCCGCACTTTTTAGGCGTTCTTAAGTCAGAAGGGATTATTAAAATAACCTACGAAAGTCATAAGAGACATGACTTTTGGATTGCTGACGACCTTACGGTAGATGACATAGAAGAAGTTGTAAAGGAAGTAGAGAGTGAAAAGGAAGTTATATCAGAAATGGCAAAGAAAGTTTTAACCGACCAAACACAAGAATTTCTCGATGAGGTGGAGGTAACACCAAAAGAGATAAAGCGATTTGAGAAGATATTATCGGAGCATGATGCTTTGGATTATTTCTACCAAAACGTATGTCCAAAACTTGAAGGTATGGAAAAGCCAAGGAAGGCAGTTTTACTTGCTTTAGCATCTCATTGGGACGAGGCTGGAGACCGATATAGAATAGGGGTTTTGATGTTTGGAAAATGGAGTACTGGAACTGGAAAAACACCTTTACTGATGTGGATAAAACAACTCGGTGGTGGGTATGTTGGGAGGACAACCACGAGTAGTGGATTAACAGTAAACTTAAGGACAGGAGCACCTGGATTTTTTGCTCGGTTTCACCGTTCTGCATGTGCTGTTGATGAAATTGATAAATTGGAAAAAAATGACCGTGATGGCACTCTGCAAGCACTTGAAGAAGGAGTTATTTCTTTTGAGGCAGCAGATGTAAAAGGAGATTATCCTGCCGAGGCAATTATTTTAGGTGGTGCTAATAGCATATCACACTTTACACCAGAACAATTTGCACGATGGGATTTTAGGTTTCACATAGAACCATATTCAATCGAAGAAGCACAGGACATAGCCGATTACATATCGCTAACAATGGGTAAACCAAAGGATAAAGAAACAGAGGAACTTAAAAAATTCTTAAAATGGGTACGAAGTAGGAGAGCAGAGATAAGTGATGATGTGAGGAAGGAAGGTGCTGAATTGATTAAAGAGTATATACGTAGGTCAGAGAATACAGATATACGGAGAATACAAGCGATATGGCGAGTTGCACGTTCTTGGGCGAGATTGAATCGTTCTGATGTAACTGGTGAATATGTGGCAAAAGCTATTGTTATGTTAGAAGAAAACGACAGTCTTTTAGAAGAGGATTGAAAAAAATAGCAGTAGAGTAAACACAAACCGAAAAATTTTTATTTACCCCTTTACTTGGTTATTTTATGCGGGGGGAAATAGAGGCTATTGTGCTGAAGGAGTTTGCGAATATCTTTCGTAGGCTCGATATAGAAGACATCCGAGTTGAAGTTGGAGATGAGGGATGGTATGCAGTGATGGTGGACCCGGGGGATGTTATGATTGGGGAGGTGCTATTAAGTAGACTCGCATGGGAGGTATATGACTTTGCACCAAAGACTTTTGCAATAAATGTGGAAAGACTTTACAAGTATGCAGCAGATTTTAAGAAGGGGGAGATAATCGGAATTGAGTTTGGGGATACCGTTAGTATGGAAGCTACATTTTATTTAGACGGAACGCTCACCCGGTCTTTCAAACTTCTCGAAGAGAAGGCTATAACAAAAATACCTAAAATACCACCGCTTGATTATACGTTTGATTTAGTTTTACTCGCTCACCAAATAAAAGTAATAAAGGATATTTTAGCAACTAAATTGGGTAAATGGGGTGCTGTAATTGGAATAGGTGTTGTAGAACGCTACGATGGGGTATATGAGCTATGTCTATATGCTAAAGATGATGACGGTATAATGAAGAAAGCGTGTGCTCCACTGGAGAGAGGTGAAAATTACTTAGCGATTGACGCCTGTGCATCCGTATACAGCTATGACCATTTTAAATCTATTTTCAGTTTAATTACGAAGGAGGTTGCAGCAACCGGGACTGTAACAATTGCATTTAGTTTTAAATACCCTATAAAATTAAGTTATGAACATAAAGGACTTGAAGTGAAGCAGATAATACTGGCGCCACGCGTTGATGAAGAATTGACTGAGAAAAGTGTATATGAAGACTTAATAACGCCTTTAGTCCCAATAGAGGAGAGAGTTGAAATAGAACGTACTGAAATAACACTTTACTTTTTACCAACAGCAAAAGGTAAACTCCCGATTACAAGGCATGAATATACCGACTTTGATTTAATCCGGGCACTGATTGATAAGGTAGAGGAAGGGATGGAATTACGTGGGTTGTTAGGAAGACTAAAACTCGAAGCGATTTGGAGACGAACTTCTTATGATAAATATGGGAATTTTGTAAAAGAAGTTGAGGTATCACGTGGACCAGCAGATATGGAAGCGATTATAAAAATTGTTGATAATTTTGCCATCATTGATAATCCCTATTTAGAGATAAGGGAGTATTATAAGCATCCAGAGAAGTTTGTTATGAAACCGCCTGAACGAGTTATCCCAGAAGTTGAAGTACCTGCTATTCCAGTAGAGCGGAAACCATATGGTGGAGCCATTGATGCGGAGGGGAATTTATGGATTTGGTAAAATATTTTTAAATGATATAAATATAGAGAAATATTATGGAAGAATCAAAAGAATTAGAGGAATTAGAGAAAGCAACAGAGCATCTTAACAAAGCATTTGAAATCACAAAATGTGGGTATTGTAAACGAGACTTGACAATTGCTTTGCTCTTAATTGAGAACATTAAGCAGGTTCTGAGCGAGATAGAGGGGAAAAAAATAAAAGAGAAAAAAAGGAAGTAGGCTTAATTAAGCCGTTGTCCCCCACAGTGTTTCGTATGCACCACGCAGGTCTTTTGCTTCAGCTACTGCGGCTGCACAACCCTTGAAATGAGTTGGTGTTACATCAAGCCCTAAAGCAGATGCCACATCATCATACTCACCTTCTGCGCACTGTCGGTACAGCTTGGGTAGGTCCATGCCGCGAGCTACTGTTTTTATCGCTTTTCTCTCTGCTGGTGTCCACGATTTGCGTATCTCGTTCAACTTGTTCAAAAGCTCTTTTGGAGCTTTATCCCAAGCAGTCTCCATCTTCTCATCTAACCCAAGAGTCGCTGCCGCTGCTTTAAGGCATTCCTTCATGGACACTGTCGTATCTGACATGCAGTCCTCGTATTTGGCTTTTGCGTCTTTACCAAATACCCCTTCAAGTGCTTTCCTCAGTGACCGGTCCTTGTCAAGTTCCCACGCCGCAGGTACAATTGTCTCTAACTTCTCCCTTACTTTTTCTAATTCTCCAGCCATTTTTTATCACTGGTATATAGATATTACCGGGAAGCACTTAAAACTTTCGGGTATCAGGAGGTTCTTACGGTTTTAAAAGGGAATAGGTAATAATTTCTAAGGGAGAGAATGTACAGTGATATAGAAGAGGGTGAGGGGGAAGAAGAAAGGGAAGCGATTAGGGAAAAGGTAAGGAATGCAATTAGAGAGAGGATTTTTATTGCTAAGCCTGTAGCTAAACAATACCGACAGCGAAAGAAGTTAAAAGGGGGGGAAGAAAGGGTATATGATAGGATTGATTATTTTGTTAGATTGTCTTCAAAAAAGAAAATAAATCCCTATAAACCTGTGATTGTCTCTACATGGGATGATTTAGAGCAGTTACTAACAGTGAAGGATATGTATGGTATCTCCGATAGTGAGTTCTCTTTACTACTTGCAGAAATTGTTAGTGGATATTTAGATTAGTTATACTATTCTCCCCATAATCCTTTTAGAATAGCTCCAACGTCTTTTGCCGTAGCCACGCAGGATAAGCATGTCCGGTAGTTAGGTGGTGTAAAGGGCAACCCCAATTCCGCTGTTACAACACTATATTCCCCATTTGCACAAAGCCTATACAACCTTGGGATGTCGAGACCTTTAAGCGCCCCTTTTACTAATGCTTTATCTTCTTTAGACCATAAGGTCTCTACCCCGAGAAGTGCCTCTTTGAGTTCTTTCGGGACATCTTTCCATGTTTTTATGAACTTATCCCCTAACCCTATCGCTTTTGCTGCGAGGAATAAGCACACCATCGAGCAGTTTGTCCTTAACTGATAGCATTTATAGATACATAGTTTTTCTACTTCCCCTGGAGGGAGATGACCTTCCATGCACGAAGAGTATGCTCTCTTTCCTTCTTCAGTAAATACGTCCTCGAGCATGTTTTTGAATCTCCTCACCTCTGGTTTTGCCCATGCATCGCTGAGAGTGTCACTAATCTTTTTCTTTAACCCAGATAAATCTTCCGGCATTTTTTATACCACCACATTTTTGGTTAAGTTTGGTAGTATTTAAAACTTTTCATTAAAGAGAGAAATTTAAAATATGATTAAGTGAAGTAAATAATTAGAATGGGGATAAGAGGGGTGGGTAGTGCATTGATTTTGATGGAACTATAAACTTTTATATACTGATTGCTTTTAAAATATAACGGCAATTAAGAAAAAATGAGAACGAAGATGATAGAATGGTTAAAAGGGTTTATTGGGAAGATACTAAAAAAGGACGAAGAGAGGGTGGATGAAGATGTTAATATGAAGATGGGAGTTGAAGAGAAAGCCGAACAGGGCAATGGTGAGTACACACCGGAGGACATAATCATTAAGTTTCGCAAAGCCCCTGGGGAAGAGCCAATAGATGTAAACCATGATTTTTGCCACATCCCCAGTGAAGATGAAATCAAAGATGCTTTTGGCCCGGGCCAGTTCTCTATATATGCCCGGGATGGGGGGAAAGGAAGACCTAAACAGAAGAGAAGACTCACTATTGGTGGTAATCCATTGATACCCGTCAAGACATACGAAGTACGCGTGAGGATTAAAGATGGAGGGAAATTACTCAATCCAAATGTCACATTCCCTGGTCCAAAAATTCCATCAAGAGAAGATATAATCAATTCATTGAATGGCGGTGGTTTTGTCAAACTGAATGCACTCGATTTAGATGGTAAGATTGTGTGGACAGAATGGCGAGACTACACAGAGGTACCTCCATCACCTTCATTGGCGAGCCAGGAAGAAAGTTTTGAAGGGAGAATTCGGCAGAGAATTGAAGAGAAAAAACAAAAAGCGGAGGATGAAGTATTAGCTGGATTAAGTGGTGAGCCACAGGAAACAAGTAAAATAGATGTAGCAGTTAACAGGCTGATTGGAGCGCTCGAGGATAAGAAACTCGAACGTTTGGAAGGCGCTATCGTAAGGTTCGGTGAAAAACTTGCTAACCCCGAAGGTGGTAATGATGGTAAAGAATCAGGACTTACGGAACTTGCATTCAAGAAACCTTATGAGACAAGAACAGAGTTATTAAAACAGATAATAACGGAGCAGGCAAAGACTGACCCTGAAAAGGCATTGCGGATGTTAGATAAAACACCTGATGGGATAACAATGATGTTGAAGCTTGGGACAGCAGCAGCAGGACTGGTTGAAATAGGTACAGAATACTTTAAAACGGAAATGGATGTTAAGAAGAGAGAGATGGGGAAGAAAGTTAGCGAGGATAAAGATAGGGAGAAGGAAATAGAGAATACAGGTAAATCAGAGATTGAGGAAGAGATAAAGAAGAGAACGGATGTAGAATCAAAACTAAAAGTAGAAGAAACAGAAGAGGAAGGAGGGTTTTGTATGAAATTTGATGTAAAAGGAGAAAACTAAGATGGAAGAAAAAGGAGGGTTTTTTGGTGGTTTAGGAAAAATGGCAGGGAAAATAGTAGGGTCTGATAAATTCTTGGAGTTTGTAAAAGATAGCAACCTTGGCGATTTGATTAACGTTGCACTACAAACACCAATGGTCAGGGAAGGTTTAATGGAAAAACTAACAGAGCTTACGACAGATATTAAGGAGCGTTACGATGTTAGAGAGTGGAAGTGGTGGACAGAGAGAGAGCAGAATAAAGTGATTGTTCAACTCTACATAGATGGAGAGGACAAGAAGAAGGATTTTGTCGCCCATTTCAAAAAGTTCATGGAGGACTTAAAAGGGAAATTTGGCAGTGGCTTTGATGCGTTTATGGTGTTTTATAAAGTAGGTAGCATAGGAGCGCATATAAGAGATGATGGAGTAGAGATTGAATTGGTAACTGAGCGTGTTGATGACCTTCAGGCGACAATTTTAGAATTGGCAACCGCAAAGGATACATACCAAGAGGAAGGGGAAGGTGAGATGAAAGATGAAGGATGAAAGAGAAAAAAAAGAAGGAAAAGAAGAGGAAAAAGAGGTAGTAGAGGAAGAGCAGGGGATTGTAGTAGCTGGTAGATTAGATATAGATAAAATCCTAACTCCCGAAGGGAAGAAGTTTATCAGGGAAGAAGGAATTATGCCGTTCAATCCTGTGGAAATGGCGGGGGACGAAGATACATCCATAAAGTTGGGGATGAAAGCGGGGGAAATTTATGGGGGGTCTATGTATGCAATTGTGAGTGCAGCACTGCGTGATGACTTACCTATAAATAAGCGAGTGAAAAGAGCTATGTTAGGTGCTCGTCCATTAATTTCGATGTTTTTTGGCGCCGCAGATGTGTATAAGAGGTTTCAAGAGATAGAGGATTCAGTATTGCTTGAGCAGATGGGAGTGAAAGGAGGAGTAAAACAGTTTGGTAACAAGGGTAGACCTGATGCTAATGATGTAATTAGTGAGCTGAAAGCACGGCTAAATACGTTAGAGGAGGAAAATAAAGAGTTAAAAAAGCGGGTCAAGCCTAAATAAAAGGTTTGGGTTCGTTTCTATTTTTTATTTTTAGATAAATAAATCATTTTGTTTTCGCTGAAATCAGAGAAATAGCTATCTATATAAATAGCTATATTTTTCAGTTTATCGGGCTTCAAAATTAAATTAAAGCTCTTAAAACGATTTCTCTAAAAATCATTAGATAAGTTATAAAACAATAATTTGTAAGATAAATATATATAAAAAAGCAGAAAATATAAAAAATTATCTTATTTATGTTGTTTATATACTGGTCTGTTGAGAAGTCTTTTATAGAGAAAAAAACATTCCCCTTAATTACCCCTCAATTTTATGAGGGGCAACCAAGAGGAGGCTTGGTACAATGAATAAAAAAAACAGTAGAGTATATAAAGGTTTAGTAAAAAAACGACCCGATAAAGAGACAATAAAAGCTGCAAGAATTGTTTGGGAAAGAATATCGGATGTAGTTAGGGGGGAAAATGATTTTACGTGCGAGCCGTTAAAACCGCTTAATAGGTTTTTTAGACGATATACAAATACTTATGAATACCCACAAGATGGCTGGCAAGTGCGAAAAATCCTTATTCCCGATAAAGCAACAAAGTATGGGGAAGGCTACCATAAAATAGCGATAGTTGCATGCACAGCCGAAACAGAGGCGGGGGTAAAGGAAGCGATGATGAGAGCGGGGGAAGTGAAGACAAAGTTAGAGAAGATACAGGCACATATAACCACTGAGACAGTTATAATACTCTCAAAAAATATCCCTTTTATGGATGCTAACAGATTGCGTGGGGCGCTAACAAGCGAATACCGTAAAGTATTCATTTATTCAGTAAAGAACGCAATAGGCGTTGCTAAAAACGCCCTTAATAAATTTGCGAACCTTTTTACTATAAGGGCAAAGGCGATTCTTAAGTTACCAAAACTAAAGGAAGAAATGAGGGATTTAGCGTATATATTTCTAAAACGAGGAGAGGAACTATCTAAACAGGTATCTCAGTTAGAGAAGGTGCTTGGAATAATGAGTAAAGGGAAGAAGGAAATACAGAAGGCAAGAAATGCAGCATGGCGTTTTATCCAGAAAGCGAGAGAGTGGGGTATAAGTGTATGGTTTGATAAAGAGGAGTTATATGATTTTGGACATGTAAAAGACAAAATAAATCTTGCAGCAGACCTCCAAGGCATAGATATTTACAGGTTACAGCAGCTTGATGATAAATCAGAGGCAGAAGAGCGGTTTAAAGGAGGATAGCTTTTGGCGTGAGGGGGAAAAATGCAAGACCTACTACTTGAGAAGATAGAAGACTTTCTCAAGAGATATTATTGGGATGACATCGTAGAACTATCCACAATCTATCCAGAGAAGTGTAGTTTATCAATTACGTTTGCTGATATAGACCTATTTGAATCACAACTTGCGGATATGCTTTTAGAAGAGCCAGACATGTTAATAGACACGGCGACCCAAGCGTTAAGAGGCATAGACATTCCTACTGGTATATCTCTTGATAATGCCAATCTAAGGGTAATAAATAATCTCCAGAGGCTAAAGATAAGAAATATCCGTCATAATAACATTGCCAAATTCGTAAGTATCGAAGGACTGGTAACAAAAGCGACAGAGGTAAACCCGAGGATGGTAGAAGCTGTATTTGAATGCCCATTCTGTGGTCATATATTTTCAGTAGAGCAGAGTAGTGCCCGGCTGTTCAAAGAGCCAGTCGAGTGTGAAAGAGAAAGTGGTGGGTGCGGTAGAAACGTTAGACGTTTTAAACTTTTAGTGGGAAAATCCAAGTTCATAGATTCGCAAAAGATAAGAGTACAGGAATCATTAGAGGAATTACGTGGCGGTGCAGTGCCTCAATCAATTGATGTATCGTTAGAATCAGACCTAACAGGAGTAATCACTCCTGGGGATAGGATTGTAGTAAACGGTATTCTCAGGTCTTACCAAAAAATAACCCCGAATAGCAAAACGCCTATGTTTGAAGTCTATATGGATGCGAACTCGATAGAGAAACTCGAAGAGGAATATGAAGAGATAGCAATAACAGAAGAAGACGAAAAAGAGATACAGAAGCTAAAAGAAGACCCAGCAGTCTACGAGAAGTTTATAAGAAGTATAGCTCCTTCGATATATGGTTATGAAGAGATAAAAGAAGCTTTGGTTCTTCAGTTATTCGGGGGTATGCAAAAAACACTACCTGATGGTATGCGTATCCGGGGAGATATTCATGTTATTCTCGTAGGTGACCCTGGTATCAGTAAGAGTCAACTTATATCATATCAGGCGAGGGTGGCACCACGGGGATTATTTACAAGCGGTAAAGGTTCAACTGCTGCCGGGCTTACTGCAACGGTTGTCAAAGATGAATTTGGTGGTGGGCGGTGGACTTTAGAAGCGGGTGCTTTGGTTCTTGCGGATAAAGGGTTAGCGTGCGTTGATGAATTAGATAAAATGAAGAAAGAAGACAGAGAATCCTTACATGATGCACTTGAACAGCAGATAATCCCAATAGCGAAGGCAGGGATAATAGCTAAATTAAATTCAAGATGTGCTTTGTTAGCAGCAGCAAATCCAAAACATGGGCGGTTTGATAAATACACAGCAATTTCTGAGCAGATAAATATGCCACCGGCATTACTATCAAGGTTCGACCTTATTTTCACCATGATGGATAATCCAAATGAAGATATGGATGAGATTACTGCGAAACATGTAGCGAACCTTCATTACGCTGGCGAACTGGACTCAAGCAATAGTAAGGGATTTGAACCTGTGATACCACTCGATTTATTTAGGAAATATATTGCGTATGCAAAAAGGAACACAAAACCAGTGATGTCAGAAGCAGCTAAACAGAAATTTATAAACTTCTATGTAGGTCTACGTAGACAATCGTATGATGATGAAGATGCCCCAGTTCCAATAACAGTACGGCAGTTAGAATCGTTGATACGATTAGGTGAGGCAAAAGCTCGGTCAAGGCTAAGTGATGAAATAACGGATGACGATGCAAACCGTGTGATTAACGTGCTTACATACTGTTTGAAACGTGTGTTCGTTGACCCTGAAACCGGTAAGTTGGATGTTGACTGGGTGGCAACAGGCACAACTAAAACAAGACGTGACCGAGCACGGTCTATAAGGGAGATAATAAAGGAATTGGAGAAGGAATATGGTGATGAAGTGCCAATAGAAGAGGTATTTGACCTTGCAGAGGAACAAGGGATGGACATAGATAAGGCAGATGAGATAATTGAAGTGATGAAGAGAGATGGAATACTGTTTTCCCCCGGGAGCGGTGTGATTAAATTTGTGCGGTAATTACCCAAATAGGCAAAAAACTTTGGGTACCACAACCGAGCTCTGAACCAGAATTATACAAAAAGGCATTACTAAATGGGTTTTGATAGGGGTCCAAGGAAGAGAAAAATCGTAGTAGGGATAAATCAGTGCTATATCTGTAAGGAAATCAAACTCTGTGAATTTGAGATTTTCAAAAACTCATGGCAACCTATCTGTCGTGATTGCGTAGCAATCTATAAAGCAATCTCTGTTTAATCTTTGTACGCAACCACCATAACAAAAACTTCATTCCTATAATAATGAGTCTTGCTGTCCATATAAAATCCCCTATCTTCTTCTTCAATCTTCCAAACATAATAGGTAATACAATCTCCTTGGGTATTTAAATCATAAAGCTTTATATGTACACAAACACATACACACTATTGGGGTAACAAAATGGTGAACAAAGAAGGCAAAAGTAAAAGCGGTAGTAAAGGAAAGAGGGCAAACAAAGCTGATGCTGAAAATGACGAAGCTACATTGAAGGGAGAGGTAACAGACGAAGCGATGGGGTATGGCGAGATAGAAAAAGAAAAAGTAGTAGGGCGATGCCCACAATGCGGTTCAACCCAAGGATACACCCAGCTTACTACTGGAAAGAGGGTAAACAAAGCGGATGCGGGAAACGCCGAAACTGCACCGCAGAGAGAGGCATCAGACGAAGAACTGACCCTATTAGATGTAGTAGAAAAGGCTGCTGAACAAAAAAGTAAGGTAGGGCGATGCCCACAGTGTGGTTCAACCCAAGGATACACCCAGCTTACTACTGGGGCATGGATATGTAGGAAATGTGGAAAGGCAACATTGATGGATGGAACGGTGGTAGATGCGAAGGAGTTAATAAGGAAAAAATAAGGAGGTGAAAAAAGAATGGAATTAGTATTGGAAGAATTGAGTAAGGAATTACAAAGGCAGAAAGTAAACAGTAAGGATGTTGTGGTGGATAGCAAGAAGATATATGCACGACCAAGGTCTGTAATGGAGAAGACTCCAGGGGGTAATGGGTTAATACTCAGAATCCCAGAGCCTGTGGGTGGTGGTGATGAACTGCCAAAGGGTTATGCTCTCACAGAGTGGGCGCATAGCCAGTTAGCTGAGAAGACAGGGATACCAACGAAATACTACAACAGGATGCTGGAATCTGGGCGGTATGACCTGTTAGCGAAGAACGTGAACGCGTGGATACATGGGAAAGAGCGTAGATTAATTAGGATATTAGACGGAAAGGTTAGAGCTATCTTGGGTGACCGATACAGACCAATGGATAATTTTGACCTTTTGTTCTGTGCACTCGATGAGTTCAAAAAACATGGTGTAGACATACATCGCTGTGACTTAACCGAAACACGCATGTATGTGAAGGTAATACAACCACATGAAGTGCGTGAGATAAAGAAAGATGACAAAGTGGTCCCAGGGCTGATACTGAGTAATTCCGAAGTAGGCAGCGGTAAGTTCAAAGTAGAACCATTCATGTTGCGGTTGATATGTGATAACGGTTTAATCGGCGAGGAAGTAATCAGCAAAATCCACGTAGGTGAGAGAAGGGATGTTGGAAACATCTGGAGTGATGAAACCCACAGAAAGAAGGACGAAGCATTCTGGAGCGAAGTCAAAGACGTGATAAAAGCCACCTTTGACCCAACGGTATTCAACGAATGGGTTGAGAAGCTGAAACGTGGCACAGAAGTAGAAGTGGAATCGCCTACCACTGCTGTTGACAATATCGCTGCTCAATATAATATCACTGATGAGAAGAAGAAAGACCTGCTGGATTTCTTTACAACCCAAGAAGATCCAAATCAGTGGGGACTTGCGAATGCGATAACGAGAATGGCGCAGAATGAAGAGAAGGCAGAGAACCAAGTGGACTTTGAGAAAGCAGGGAACGATATAGCAATCTTGGAGCCGGAGGAGTTTAAGAGGTTGACGAGGAAGAAGGGTAAGGGTTACACACAGTGAGGGATAAGCAATGACAAACGTAGAAACATTGAGAGCATTTGAAAAGATGGTAGGGTTGTTAATCCAATGGACACTTAAGGATATACCGCAGTCTGAAATAGATGCTTTCTTTGATGACATACCGTTCCGGGAATTTATTGAGACCAGACGCAAAGCTGATCAGGAAGGCATAGAACTTGATTAGGAGAAAAAGGACAAATGAGAGTATATCTGTTTGGCGGGACAACTGATATAGATGAAGTCCTTGCGCTTCTGGAAAAGCATATAAGGGAAGAACATAAGAAAGCAAATGACCCCTGAAGCGACATTTTCTACTTTCCAATTTTCTATTTAGTGTAACTTTCTATTCTTGGATATTACAAAATATACGCAATTTTTAAATAATGGTATGCTCTAAGTTAAATACGGTGAATAAAAATGGAGATAGAACCTGAAGAGATAATGGAGTTGAATAGGCTTGGTGAGGCGATAAATACAAGGGAACAGATTTCGATCCTGAACCTGCTCTACGAGGATGACGAATGCACTATCCACCAGGTCTGCAATGCCTTGGATATGCCGGAGGAGGAAGCAGAAAAACATTTAGCAAAGTTAGAGGAACTTTTAATGATGGAACATCAGCTTATCACAACTCATCCTCTAACGAAAGAGAGAATTTACTACCTAACTGGAAGAGGCAGGCGATATTACGAGGCGTTGAGAAAGATCGTTAAGTTTGAATTTGCAGTACTAGAGAGTGCCATCGAAAAAGATGAAGATGATCTGACATTATTAACAGTGATAGACGAATTTAACGAGGTAAATGCAATAGATCTAGATAACCTAACCTATATACTTAAATCTCTAGGCGCTGTAAAGGACAATAATTTTATCGTAGATTATTCTGGACTACATTCTTGGAAACTAAAAGCATCTATCGAACAAATGATTAGAGAGGGACTAATTAGAGATGGGGGGGAGGCATATCCTTCATATACCTTGACAAGAGAAGGAAAAAAATTTATGAATTCAAATAGTTCAAATGGCGGAAATAGAGAAATAATTAAAGAACTCGGGAGGAATAGCCTCTCTCCTTTCAGATTTGCTTTATATTGCAGACTACTTGATACCGAGAATAAAGGCGAAGTTTTCAGATCAGCAAAGAGACTTGGACTGGCTGAAGACGAAATTGCAAGCTATGAGGGACTATATAATCAATTTAAACGATTAAATATGACGAATCTCCCCCCCATCGTGTAAATACAATCGTGCTGCATCCTTTATTTTTTCCCTTACATCTTCATCCTTAGTATCCGTGAATACATTAACGATGAGGAAGCGCTTGCCAAACTTGCTCAGATTACTAAAAATACTCATTTTTTCTCCACCTAATTCAGATAGATATCGGTCTAATGGCATTGGCTTCCCGGGACAACATGGGCACAGTGCACGCACAGTCGTAGTAGAGATAAAACCAATGGTAAGTGGTTCTCCAGTAATGAATCTATACAAGGAGTAGGAGAAAATGCAAGGGACACTGGTAAGGATGTGATTGCTACGAAGATAAGGAGGGATTTGAGGGATAAGGAGAAAGCAAAAAAAACTAAGTAGTTGGGGATACGGGGGAAAATAAGAGTTCTTACAGCCCGTGTATCGGCTCTTTTCCTAAACCGTATTCACACTCCTTTATTTTTTAATATATATGACTCAGGAAATTAGCACTTCCACTGAAGATGGGTACTATTTAGCTTATTGTTCGCGAGTTCTCAACAGAGCTAAATTTAATATAGGAGATTCTGTAAGACTTACACGTGAAGGGATAAGGGAAATTGGATTCAGGTTTGAGAACCAAAAATATCTATATAGTGTAGGGAAGGTAGCTGAGGTAAAAGTACACACTTTTGTGCGGGGTGAGCGAAAATACCCTAAAGAGCCTTTCTATATTGTAGAGTTTGGTCGGCATGGGGGGAAGTTTGAATTGGATATATGGGAACGTTATTTAAAATCTACTCTATCAATTTCTTGTGTTTTATCCCTTCCAAGAGCAATTCTTCATAAGCCCGGGGCATCATAATTCTTTTCTTCTGAGCCCACTTCTTTATCCACTTATGGTCCTCCTCTGATATATCTATTTCTACAAACATCCTTAATAAAAATATTTCTCCCTTATATAAAAACCTATATCTTTCCCAATGCCTTTTCCTATCAAATCAAATACCCATTATCATGGCTTATTTCCTAAGATAACCCCTTTTTACCACTCCTTTTATATATATCCTCCACCAAATCTAATATCCAAGGTAAAAATCTTAGAAGATAGGAAGGTGATGTAAAAAAAATGGCATTGGAAAGAAGGAGAGTTCGTGTGCCGATGGAAGAGTTTGTAGCGTCAGAGCTCGGGGTTACCGTGATAGGCGCCCTAACAGGTGGCGTTCTGCACATGATAGCAGAATCAGTGCTTGATTCTTTTCTGGAAGGGAAGTATCCAGAGAAGTACCCAGTGTACAGTACAGGGATAGCAGCAGGGATTTTCACGACTGCGGGCGTAGGACTACTTATATACGGGAAGAGGGCAGGATTCCACTTCCTCGAGTATCTCGGTGGTGGTATAATCCTTGCTGAGATAGTGCAGTGGCTGGATATGGTGCGGGTATCGTTTGAGGTAGCGAGGTGAGCTAAATGCACGCACAATATTTAAAGGCGAAAAGGATAAAGGCAGCACCATCGCCAGGAGAAGGACCAGCGATAAGAGAGGAGGAGGGAGCAGCCGAATTGGAAATGTTCGGCACAGAGCTATAAGATAGTATAGTTGTCTAAATTAGATGGGAGGAAATATGTAGGGGGGAAATAAAATAAAAAAATGGCAATAGAAAGAGTAGATAATTGGGAATTGGTATTGACTGATGCCGATTTGGATGCGAACAACAGGTATAAAATCGAGGACAGTCACATAAGGTGCGCATTAATCAGGGAAATCGGTACTGACCAAGCAACACCTATGGTTGATTTTGGTCTCCGTGACCATCCGTTCATGGATATAGACACGTTCATAGCACCGTACTACAAGAGCAGCAACAACCTGAACGTAATGCGGTTAAGCGGAAAGAAAGGGCTTAAGTGGACATTTACCGGTTTTGAGCTTCCGCTACCATTAGATTTGGAGTTGGAACTCAACGGTCTTACTGGTTCAAATAGGGTGTACATGAAGGGGACGTTATACAAGAACGTCATGTCAGCAGATGAGCCGATAAACCAGTATTTGATGGCAAGGCTGATTGAACACAACTATAAGCAGTTAAGACCGGTATACTGGCGAGACATAACAATCCCGGCGGGATTTGATACAGCGGATGAGGAATACGTTCTGGATGATGTAGCCGATGCACTCGTTCCGTGGAAACCACAGGACCCGAAATACACAATAGCACCACCCCAGAATATTACCTATGTCATCAAGAATACGATACAGGTAATGTGGGGTGATGAGGATTTGTTGCCAAAAGACGTTGAGTTCAGACTGAAACATAACCGAATAGACGTGGGCGTGATGCCGAGGCTCGACCACATGTTCTTACCGCCTGCGGACGGTATAACGAGATACGTGGAAGAGACGTTTAAGAGCACCAATCGTCCATTGAGCATTGACAACTGTGAAGTGGTATGGGTTGATAGCGAAGCCGGTGCAGATGTAACTGTATCACTGGAAACAACCATCAAGAAAGAAGGTGTCAATTCGGTGAAAGCTGTGAGCGTAGGCGTAGACCAATGGGTTGACGGGACGTTCATATACAAAGATTTAGCCACACCCATAGACATCAGCGGGTTTAAATACGTTGGTTTCTGGATTGGTGCGGTAGGTTCAGCATTAGCCGCGGGCGCTATATCACTGCTGTTAGATGAAACCGCAGCCTGTGCCAGTCCAATCGAGAAAATAGCGTTACCGCCTATACCAATAGCAGTATCGCCAGCGACAATGACGTATGTTATGGTCCCATTGGACGCAGCGAAAAACATAACAGCGCTTAAATCAGTTGGTCTGATGAATACGTCAGGTGGAGCTATATCAACAGGTGACGGTCTTTACGTGGATGATGTACGACCACTTCCAGTGCAGGTGTCACACAATCCGATGGAAGAGCTTGTGAAGACTACCTTTACAGGTGGGGTCAATGCAGCAGTATCAGCAGTGAACTATGCAGATGGGTCAATAACTCTGACGTATGATACAATACCGACAGAATTGCTTGTTGGCTACTACGCATTCAGAACCGGCGGTGGGCGTGATATATTCTCGCTCAGAGAGATAAAAGAACTCTACCACAAGGTAACATATCCGCATAAGCAGAGCTACGTATTTATCAACAAGACGGGTGATACCCCTGGCGGGGCTGCAACGATGGACTTATACACCCTTGCGGAATACTACCAGACAATACCATCAGGACAAGAGATTTCACCAAGCACACTTGCTGCGGCGAGAGCACTCCTCGTATAATCTATACGAGGTTTTCTCTTTTAATTTAGGAAAGGGGGACTCAGGGCAAAAAATGGATGAAGGAGGTAGTGTAAATGCCAAAATTAGGAACGCTTAGGGCAGTTTATGCTCATGTGTATGATGAAATAGGAGAGAACGACTCAAAGACAGAGACAGATATTTGCCGAGATGGTGATAAGTACGAATTTGCGATTGACGGGATTATTGTGAACTTTGATGCAAAAGAGGATGCAGGGCTGCTTGATTCAGAGATATTGATTGACTTCTCTATATACCCAACCGAGAAAGCGGATGACTTGTTAGTGGATTTCCCATACTCGTTAAGAGGGACAAGACAAAATCCAAAATACATCCCACTATCCAAAGAGACGGGATTCCCAATGCTACCGAAGAATAAGAAGTGGTATTACAAAATCAAGAATACAAACGCCGTCGCTGCCCACGCCATACAGGGCGTTGCCATAGCTATATTAGGCTATCCCGTGTTCGGCGAGTGATAATTTGGGGGTAAAATAACAAAATGGCAACAGAAATGCGGGATGGAACAAGGTATCGGCATAACGTTCCACCACTGGGGGTTTTCATCGCAGGTGAAGACATGGATGCTAAATCGGCAGTTGCGAAATCAACTGTATCAGACAACATGATTATGCTTGCTGAAGCAGACGATGAAGCTCGGATGCCTTGCATTGGTGCAATATATGACCGTGTACTTTTGGGGCAAGAGGCAATGATTGTCCCAGCAGGGATGGTTGTTGATTTACAGAGGGATGAAGATTTCCATCCAGGAGACCAAATTTATGTTTCAACAAATAGGGGCAAGTTTACACGTACACAGCCAGCAGTAGGCACGAAACAAGTTGTCGGGGTTGCAAGGAATCCAAATAGTGCGTTACTTTATTGTATCCCGCCACAGATACCGGTATCAGTAGGCTTCATGGAAGTGGGTAACCACACGATTACACCTGCGCACTCAACCAACGAGATAACATTCGCAACCGATTTCGGCGTCTGGCATCATGGCTATTTATGGGTGGAGTTTGACCTATCAAATCTCATTGCTGATGCTCCATTGACGCTTACAGCACGTCTTTATCATAAAATAGACGGTACAAACCTGAAACAAATTGCGAGGAAACATGCCCTAATAGGAACTGATGAAGACCATTTAACAATAGGGGGAGCGGTTACTGCTGGTGAAATGATACAACTATCTTTACAGTGTTCTAAAGCAGTAGGTGCAGACCGTGTTGTCAATCACGCATTTATACAGGATACATAGGAGTGATAAGATAAAAAATGGCAGAAATAGTATGTGAAGGAAAAATAACGAGAATTGATATGCTTACATACCACATACATGGCACGTCAAATGGAGGGACTTTTATGTTCAGACCAATCGCTATGCAGATAATGGACAAAGCGATGGCGGGTCTTGGTAAGAACTGCAGGATAACTCTTAGAAATGCGCTTATAACAGATGTGGAGGTGATAGTGTAAGATGTCAAATATTGAAGAAGACCTGCGAAAATTAATGAATATCACTCCATTTGCAGACCCATTCGAGGAGACGTTTGACCCAACAACCGACAGTCTTGAAGCTATCAGAGGCGCTATTGATGCTTTGGAAGCAGGGATATTTGCATACGGATTGGATTCCGGTCCGCAAGAAGTTGAAATAGACGACAAAGGAAAATTTGTAGTAGAACTATTCAACCCAGGGGGTACTGTTATTCCAGCAGCCAGTATTACACCCGGGACCTGCACAATCACACGTATCAGAGATGGGACACAAGCAGTTCAATATGGACCAGTAGCAGCAAAAGCTTTAGATGGTCTGGTGGTGGTTGATACAGTTGACTATAAGTATGAGTTCTTAGCTGCTAATTGGGCTCCTGGTGATTTGTACATGGTGGTTTTCAGTGGTGTTGAAACGGACATTGGTGGTACCGTAACTCATTTCCCTGATTTCCATCTCACGGGGCGTGTGGTAAGAGATGAAGAGATAGAGAATATCTTAGAGTACACAACTGTTAATACGCTAAAGAACGCAATAGAAGACGATGGAGACAGCATTTACAATAGATTGGGTGACCCAACCGGTGAGACACTAACATCATTAACTGCTAAATTCGGTGACCCAACATTATCCTTCAAAGACCATATCGAAGTGAGTGCTACCGAAGAGCTTAAAGACTTCATAGCGAAAACAGGAGGTACAGAAGTAGGTGCAGCGAAGTCAATTCTGGATGCGCTTGGGCATACCGGTTTAGCCGATCTCGACACTGGTTTGATGGGGCAGTTACAGGATTACGTAGTGGATGACGCTGATTCAATCTATAACCGGCTTGGTGCTGCACATGGTGCCACACTGGGTTCACTGTTTGGTATCTTGGGTGACCCAACATTATCCTTCAAAGACCATATCGAAGTGAGTGCTACCGAAGAGCTTAAAGACTTCATAGCGAAAACAGGAGGTACAGAAGTAGGTGCA
>Ga0209636_10000187_pt1 | contig 53186 bp, 45 predicted proteins | sample DeeMarSWOR152_54_FD_187464 | JGI IMG/M metagenome (GOLD analysis project Ga0209636, IMG submission 187464) | Marine sediment microbial communities from White Oak River estuary, North Carolina - WOR-1-52-54 (SPAdes) (version 2) | ecosystem: Environmental > Aquatic > Marine > Intertidal zone >...
TGCGCTGTGATTGTTGTTGATTCCGATTACGAGGGGGTCGAGTATTTGAGCCAGTTGCGAAACGCGGGCTACTACGTGGTCACCATCGAGGATACCGCCCCACATCCTTTCCCATGCCAGTTGGTGGTCAATGGCGACGCTCATGCCCGACAGTTGCCCTATCAGGCGATTTCCGAGGATACCCGATTTCTCCTCGGGCCGGAATATTCCATTTTGCGGCATGAATTTTGGGAGGTCCCACCCCGAGTGATATCCGAAAATGTCGACCGTATTCTGGTCACCGTGGGTGGCGCCGATCCCTACAACATTATGCCCCGGGTCATAAACGTGCTGGATACACTCACGGAAGCCTTTTCCGTAAGTGTAATCATTGGGCCGTTTTTTGAGAACTTTTCCCAAGTCCAAGCTGCCGCCCAGCGAGCACAGCGCGGCATTACGTTGGTTAGAGCTCCAGACTCGGTGCGCGATCTGATGATGGAAGCAGACCTCGCGGTTTCCGCCGGCGGGCAGACTCTTTACGAGCTAGCACGTGTGGGGTGTCCGACAGTGGCTGTCCGGATGGCATCAAACCAAGATGGACAGTTGGCCGCGTTTGAGGATGCTGGTTTTCTCCGTATTGTGGGCCATGTTCAGCACGGGAGCATAGTCGAGGCCATCTGCGCGGCGGTTCGGACTTTGTTGGCTGATTCCCAGGCTCGCGCTGCCATGAGCGTTGTGGGAAAACGCTTGATTGACGGGCAGGGGGCATTGCGAGTTGCCCAGACAATCCTGGCTGAGCGGGTTCGGGCACAAGGGAATCGGTGAATGGTTAGGCAAACAAAGCCAAATGGAGCAGTTGGGGTGTAGACGATAATGTTAGTCAATGACGGGGGTTTTTGAAGAAATGAGACGACCTTTTTTGGTGGGGAAAAAGGTTTATCTGCGTTTGCTTGAGGACTCAGATATCGGCGAAAAATATGTGGGATGGCTTAATGACTACGAGGTAACGCGTTACCTGGAAACAGGTAAATTCCCGTCAACGCCGGAAGCGATACGCAAGTATCTGGAGCGCTTTCAAGATAGTACCACAAACCTCATCTTTGCAATTGTTGACAGGGATACTGATCAGCACATCGGCAATGTTACGCTCAATCGAATTAACTGGATCAACCGAACTGCAGATACGGGCCTGATAATTGGACCCAAGGAGTCCCGGGGAAAGGGCTATGCATTTGAGGCCTGGAGTCTGGTCTGGTTTTATACCACAAGCAACGATTTTGGATTTGTTGCTCAATGAAGGTGGCAGAAGTCTGGAAACTCTAACGAGCAGACAAAAAGAAAATGTTTGTTTTTGGATGGTAAGAATAGGTAGGTGAGTCTTAAGAAAAGTATTTTACGAATAAAAAGGCAAATTCTTTCATGAGATTTTCGGAGAAGTTCTCCCTGATTTCCAGAAACCATAGTGACACTTTAGTCAGAAGTGGTCTGCCGAAATGAAAATAGTCAGAGCCAGCACGTCAGATTTTAGCAAACTTTGGCAGAGATTGTTCGTTAAAAGTACGTTTCAACATCCCCTTTATCAACCTTGGAACATTAAATACTATGAAGCCCTTGCCCAAGAGTCGCAGTTTGAGGATTGCTCTTTTGTAGTTGAGGAACAAGGGTTGCCATTGCTGGGGGTGCGGATGGCTTTGAACGAGTCTCCAAAGGGACATCAGAGACTCTCTGGTTTTGGCCTACCTTTATTATATATAGAAAATCAGGCCGTGAATCGCACTGAGCTTCGGGGAGCCTATAAATCCCTAAAAGCCGAATTAGATCGTGTCGTCGAAACTTATTCCGTAGACTCAGTTATTTATCAAGATTTCTTATATAAAGGTAAGCTTTCATTTATAGGAAAACATTTGTTGGAAAATTGCGCCCAGGCTGTTCCATACTTCACACAGATCATTAATCTTTCTGCTTCAGAGACTGAATTGTTCCGTCAAACTCGTAAAAGTTACAAGAGCCTCATGAATTGGGGGAAGAAGAACCTCTTTCTACGGGTAATAGACGGAGAAGCGGTAATTCCGGAGGACATTGAGAGATTCCGACAATTACATTTTCATGCTGCCGGACGGGAAACCAGACCTCGACACACATGGGATCTGCAATATGAAATGGTTTTCCATAAAGAAGCGTTCATAATTTTAGGAGAGCTTGAGGGAGAACTGGTGACAGCAGCGTTGTTTCCGTACAGCGCAAAATATTGCTATTATGGAGTGTCTGCCTCAAAGAGGGAGTTGTTTAGCCAGCCCTTGTCCCATGCAGTAATCTGGAATGCCATACTTTATGCCAAACAGCAAGGATGTTTCTTTTTCGAGCCTGGGGCACAGTACTATCCAAAGCAAGGCAATCCTCTTCCTACTGGGAAAGAGTTGAGCATTAGTACGTTTAAACATGGTTTTGGCGGAGAAACTCAGGTCAGATTGAATATTGTGTGGGAGAGACGAAAAGATTCCGTTTAATCCATCGCCTACCTTTATATAAGTAGCTAGAAGATTTGGCGGGTGAGAAAATGGTCACCATTTACCCAACCTGTGCTGTAGAAATGAATAGGAAGAATTCACATTTTTTTGAAGCATTGAGTGAGTTGACAAGGCTAAGAATTATCCCATTTTCCTCAGCTCGTGGTGCTCTCGTGTATGGATTGCGGGCGTTAGGAGTTGAGCGTATGGATGAAATCTTAGTCCCTCCCTTTTTGGCCCATTGTGTAACCTCTGCACTTGGCAGAACCGCCTTTCCTACAATGACCCCGTCAAGACGGACAAGAGCAATATTGGTTTTTCACCAATTTGGCTATCCACAACGAATTGAGCATATTGAAAAGGTGGCATTTGAGAATGAATGGTTCATAGTGAATGACTGTGCTCATGCGATGCTATCTGGCTATCGTGGTAAGATGGTACTCAACTGGGGTGATTTCGCTGCATTGAGTTTTTCGAAGTTTTACCCCTGCAATCTCGGGGGGGGTCTCGTTGTGCGGAGCAGTAAAATTCAAAAAAGCATCGAGGATAATTTCGAGGAGTTGAAGACAAAACATGCCAAACTTGCCAATCGAGCCTATGAGATCTTGTTAAGGGCCAGAGAAAATCTTTCCGAAATCCAAGAGCAATTTGAGATTGATGCCGTTTATGGATACCTACCCGAACTGGTAGCATGTCCCTCACAGGTGCTTGCCTTCTTACCGGATACGATTCAAGAAATTCAGCAAGACGCGAATCGTCGAAGAGATTTGTTCAAGTTTGTACAGGCATGTTTTCCTGACCGTGTTCCTGACGCAACCGATTGTGATGTGGTTCCTTTTGCTATTCCGGTAGCAGGAGAAGCAAGCCAGTTGGAGTGGGCATCTTTGGAGATCAAAAAGCGCTTGGGAATTGAAGCACCTGTACTCCATTTTGATTTTTCTAGGAATATGTTGAGACCGGACTATAGAAAGTCACTTGTAATCGGTTGTCACGGCGAATGGACTGAGGAATGGGTGACCGCAATTTGCGAGATATTGAATGAGGAATAAATGTCTGAGTATCTGATCTCTTTGGGTAATGACCAACTGAATCTGAACGAGGTCATTGAATTTGTATCCAAGATATTTGGTCCTAATTACTACGAAGCGAGTATAATGCAAAGGCAAATCATAGAACATGAACCAAGTACGTCCCCGAAGAACTTTATTATTGCTCGCTCCAATAGCGGAGAATTGCTCGGTGTTGTTCGTGTAGTTCAAAGGAATATTTTATTAGAAGGAGTCAAGGTACCGGTTGGTGGCATATCATCAGTAGGGGTGAGACCGGAGTGGAGGAGGAGAGGATTAGCATCAGAATTGATACATAAAGCGATTCAGGTGATGACCTCAAGAGGTATGGATCTTTCAATTCTCTATGGTCGGCGGGCGGTTGATCGATTCTACACTCGGTTTGGCTACCTTGGGATTGGTCGTTATGTCGATCTCCAACTCCTTTCGTATCCTGAGTCAGAAATATCCTTGCATAGCATTCCTTTTGAAAGAGAAAAGCAGGAGTTGTGTATGAAACTTTACGATGAAAGTTATCAAGACCTGTCTGGATCAGTATTGAGGGATAAGTCAGTATGGGATTTTTTGCTCATGCGTATTGAAAAGAATATGGGAGGGCTGAGAGCGTTTTTGATCTTGGAGGGAAGCAGTGTCGTGGGATATCTCGTTCTTATGGATTACCAGTTGATTGAAATAGCCGTGCCTAAATACTTTTTCCCTGCCGTACCAACTTTAATGCATAATCTTGGCATACAGTCGATTTCCATTCATCCTCGCCATCCTTTCTATGTCTACTGCCGTACTCGAATAAATACTATACAAAAAGAGAGATTTGCTCTTGACGGAGGATACATGGCCAAGATTCTTAATCCTCAGTCGTTACTCAAGAGGCTAGGGCCAACTCTCGCTTCAAGAGCTAAGATTGTGGGAGCATCAGATCAAGTAATCAGACTTTTTGATTACGAGATAAATCTTCGAAGTGGTGAAGTTTCTAGCACCACTGAAAAGAATGATATCATTTTTGATAGGACAGATACAGCAGTACAATATTTGCTGGGCGTAATTTCTCCTCGAGATGTTGTGGGGGTACATTGGACGGGGGAAAAACCTTGGATCCCATATTTATTCCCCGGATTGCATTATCACACCAGTGCTTGGGACGAAATTTAACGTGTAATTTTGCTCAGATAATTGGCTTTTATTGCATCCTTTTTCAACAGGGGAAGTTTCGATGAACTTACGTATTCTTGTCTCTGAAACTGAGGTGGGAAAACATGCCAAGTCGAAACAGCTGAAGATGCTCTATCGGTCGGCGAAAATTATCATACAGGGTAGCGAAGATGTTAAGGCTATACAGCTAAAGGATGGGAGGCAAGCTTTCTTGGCCGGCAGTTTGGTAGGAATGCGAACCTCACAGAACGAGATGACTGCCTGCACCCATGTCTCGGGAAGTCTGGAGGAACTTATTCGGACCAGCTCCATCGAAAAATGTCAGGAAGTACTGGAAGGCCGGTTTCTCTTGGTGGTGGCTGGACCAGAGGATGCATGCAAGGTTTGTGCGGACCGTTATGGCCGGAAGGATCTCTACTATCAGATGATCGGCGAGCGAAAAGTCTTTGCTTCCGATCTGTCACTTTTGCTCGGTTCATCGGTCCACAACGGTTTTGATCAGGCGGGCTTGGCGCATACATTGACTGTTTATGGATTTCGACCGCCGAAACGTCACACGTTTTATCGAGGTATTCGTCGTCTCGGCATCAGGGAGGTAGTTCATATCGCAGGAGCTCAGGTAGAATTCGCTAGAGTACCTTTTCAGCCGGAGCATACGGCCGAATATGGGGAGCGGGAATTAAACCAATACGCTGATTTGCTGCTGGATGCGGTTCGGGTGCGCGGCTCGCGTTACGGGAATGTAGTCTATCTATCCTCAGGTTGGGATTCAAGTTCTATCTTGGCTTGTCTCGTCCACCTCTTTGGCCCGCGTAAAGTCAGGGCGGCTATTATTCGGATGCTGTTTTCGGAACGGCGTGGCGTTTTCAATCAATTTGAGATTGATCGAGCTCAAGCAGTAGCAGATTACTATGGCATTCGTCTTGATGTCTTGGATTTGGATGAACGCCACCAGATACCACCTGTTCTGGGGAAATTCCTGCCGGTTTTGAAGTTACATCATGCTCCCAGCCTGATGACCTGCCTTTCCCATGGAATTCTGGCTGATTTCGTGGCTCGCACGACGAATGGCGACGAAGCTGTATTCGCAGGAGAGATTAGTGATGGCGCACACAATTTGGGCTTTTCTCAGTTTACAACCATCTTTCACCCCGTCCTCGAATTCCGTGAATACAGCGACAAGATGGCCAGTTATCTTTTCGGTCCGACTTTCTTGGGGTCTTTTCAGAACGGTCAGTTTATGGAAGACCCGGTTTACAATTTGCTGCGCGGGCGGGCCGGTGAGGCTATTTTTGATGAGCTGGCCGACGAGGCTCCCAGTAATCGTACACGGCAGCTTCTAGCGAGTTTCTTTTTGAGAGCTAAACGTTTGCCATTGTGGTCACTACGCAACAGTAAAATGCTAACCGCAGAGGGATCTGCGGAATACAGCAAAGAGATGGAGTCCACTTATTTATGTCACGCTGCGGAAGCTGCAACTCAGGATACGCTCTACGCCTGGTATTTGCATCTTTATAATTCGTTTCACTGGCAGTCTTCTCCAGTAAGTACGCTATCTCTGACCGCGGAAGCCAATGGTTTCCACTTAGCCCTGCCATTCTGGGATAGTCGAATCCAGGAATTTCTCTCGGCCATGCCAGAAGCATGGGGGCGGGGCCTGGACCTGAAGCCTACGAAGTACCCTTTGAAATGGATGTTGAGTAATCGGATTGACTATCCCATGCATCTGCAGGTAGGGCCTCATTCTTATCTCTACGATGTCGACTCCTCCCTTGTTCCTGCAGCCGAGGTGGTGTACGGTTCAGCTCTTGTACCCTATTTCAAGAAACTTCTTCGTGCTCGTGCTTATCATGATTTGCTCTCGCCAGAGATGTTCAATCTCGCCTATATTGATGGTTTGATAGACAGCTATTTTGAGGGATGTGAAATGCGTGGGGCTCAATTTGACGACCTGGTAGCGATTTGCTGGATTTCAGTGGTGGGTTGGTATGGAAACTAAGCCCAATCTTAAGAGCTAGTATTAGTCCTCATTGATACGGTGATGTTAGGGATAAATCTTTGTAAGGCGAGATGGTTTGCATTTTGACTTCATCCTCGCCGATGAAACGGAATCCCTCGGGGTTACATGAAGAGAAAGCCGAGAATATTTTTCGAAAGAATCCGTAGTTTTCATTATCCGCTTGTGTTGTACTATCTGCTGAGTGGATATGAGATTTCCGTGTTTAATTTCGCTCATGCGTTGGGAACGCATATTCCGAGATGGGTGAGGGAGCTGGTCAACAAAAAGAGGATAACGCAAATTATCGTTGGTTTTACCTCTGCCCATGGCGAGTCCATTGATCAAACAGAAATTATATTTGGCCGCATGCCTAAGACTCAAATGCAGTTAATGCTTTCAAGGCTTTATCAAAGTGATGAAGCTGATCTCATTCTTAAGAAGATAGTGTTGGCCGAAATATTCAAATGTATTTACATCCACTCATATTTACATTCGATCGAAAACGAATCGTTGGAGAACATAGTCTTTGTCCCTGAGGATTTTCTGTTTTATAAGGGGCTCATTGAGAGGTACGGGTCGTATGAGTTTGACCAGTTGAAGAACGTCAAGATTTGCAAGGTAATTCTTCCAGCCTCGAACCTGATCAGAATATTTCAAGCAATGGCATGGTTCATCGTTGGGGTTGCCCTGTTATGTCCGAAGGTTTTCATGTTTTCTTCGCTTTTTGGGGAGAAGGAAAGTCCTGAAAGGATGGAGTATAAATATGGAGTAGCACTCCCCACCTGGCACCACATTAAGTTCAAAGGGAAGAGAGCCTTTGACTTTATAGTGGACCACAAGGAAATTAACAAGAAGAATACAGTTTTCATATTGTTCCCACAGGCTTTCAGAATCGGCTCTGTAGATCCGGCGGCTTGGATAAATAATCAAGAACAAAGAGGATATAAGTTTCTGGTATTGCCGGACCTAAAGAAGATAAAACAGCTTTTGATTGCCCAAAAACGGGTCGGGTTGCTCTTTGATCCAATAAGTCTATTCTTAGGAATGGTGCAATGTTTATACCTAACCCCTCTTTTTATGAGCGCTTTCGTTAAGGGCTGTGTGGTTTACCTTCAATGGAACACAATACTGAGTCAGGCTACCATAAGAAATTATATCTATTCAAATCAAGAGGGATGGAATCAGATAGCGGCGAACATTTTGATTAGACAAAACAGTGGAGTAACATGGAATTATTCCTTCTTTATTGGGGGAGGAGTTTTATATACAAGGGATTCGAATTATGGCGATGTGAAGCATGTACTCTGGGCATTCCTTAATAGTGACCATTTCTTGGGGCCTAACCAGGATGTGATTGAATACCACCGTGCACATCATCAGAAAGTTAGACATTATCATGCCATCGGAAATATTTACTCAGAAATGATCCGTGAAAATATTAAGGAAATGGACAGAGATGAATTCATCTTTCGACATTTTCGGAAAAAGGCAGGCAAAGAGACGAGGGTGATTTCTTACTTCGATACTACATTTATTGATGATGATAACGTTTTTACCTCTTACGATGATGCAATAGCCTCCTACCGAGATATGCTCAAGCTCCTCGACGAAAAAAGGGAATTCTTATTGATAATGAAGCCCTCGAAAAATGAGGATCTCCTTGTCAATCCCAAAGTCGCATTCTCTTCTCCTGAGAAGGGAAAAATCATTATTGGACTATGGGATAGATTGAAGGCCCATCCGAGGGTATATCACGCGGGAGATGCGGGGGATAATCCCATAATTATGGCGATAAGTGACTTGGTAATTACCCATTGTATGTCCTCGCCCACTGGTGAAGCCCTTGGAGCGCGAAAGAGAGCTATCTGGTATGAGACAGGCGATAAGCATCGTGGCCTCGTCTACGATCAAGTCCCGGGTTTGGTCGTACACGGATATGGGGAATTGAAGGGACGGGTCTATGAACTCTTATATGGGATTAGTGATGAGGAGTACGATACGTTTCTTGAGAATTATGTTCGAGGTAAAATCGAATCTCATCTTGACGGATTAGCATTGTCACGATTTCGAGGATTACTGTCGGGAGGGAGATCTTAAGAAATGCAGAGATGGGACACCCGCCCCCGTTTTTTTATATCAATATGATAAAGTGAAACCGATGGCGAATAAAGAGCAACAGATTAAAAATAGCTTGCTGTACTTACTGCCCACAATTATAACCAGCGTCCTGCCATTTCTTACCATACCCATATTTACCAGAATATTGACCAGGGAAGATTACGGGGTGTTGGCCCTCGCACAAATATACGCAATTTTCGTTAATGGTCTGGCGAACTTCGGGATGACGGCGGCATACGAGCGTGATTATTTTCAGTACCGGGAGGATCGCCTGAAAACGCCCCAGTTATTGTACTCCATTCTCCTCTTCGTGATGTTGAATTTTCTTCTTCTCGCCCTTTCGACTTACGTGTTTAGGAAGCCCCTCTCAAACCTCATTATAGGATCCACTGAACATGGCAATATTCTTTTTCTGGCCTTTTGTGCCCAGTTCTTTTACAGCGTTAATTACTATTACTTGACATATTTTAAGAACTCCGAAACCGCGAGAGATTTTGTCGCTTATACGATCTTCGGTACACTTATCAACTTTATCATATCCCTTTTCCTCGTAGCTTATCTACGTATTGGAGTTGTAGGGCTTATATATGCCCAGTTGTGCTCTGGGGCTACAATCTTTGGCATTATGAGTTATAGGTTTACAGCTTCCTTACCGGTCTCTTTAAGCATGCCGATACTGAGTAAATCGCTGCAAATCGCTTACCCTCTGACCCCCAGGATATTCTTGGGAGTTGTCGCCACACAATTCGATAAATATATGATTGGTCTGCTCGCCTCGGTTGGGGGGGTGGGTGTTTATAGTATTGGCCAGAAGATTTCCTACGTGATCTTTACCTACATGACTGCAATTGAGAACGTTTTCTCACCCCAGGTCTATAAGAGGATGTTCGACTTAGAGGACAAAGGGGGCGCTGCGATTGGCAAATACATTACCCCTTTTGCCTATATTTCTATCTTTCTAGCCCTGTTGGTCGCCCTTTTTTCAGAGGAAGTCATATCCATATTGACTCCCCCACCTTTTCACGATGCTATCGACATCGTTGCCGTACTTTCCATGTATTATGGATTGCTGTTCTTCGGAAAGCTGAACGGTCCCCAACTTATTTTTACGAAAAAAACCCACCTCACTTCGCTATTAACGATGGGGAGGATCGGGATTAATGTGGGCCTGAACATTCCATTCATCATGAGGTGGGGGGCGATCGGGGCCGCATGGGCTACTCTTTTAGCCGGGCTGATTTCTGGAGCGCTTTCTTTCCTCGTGGCACAACACTACTATGAAATCAAATGGGAATACCGAAGGATAGGTTCTATTTTTTTGACGTTTTTCGGTTCCACAATCTTGCTGATTGTTCTGAGAGAGGGGGATGTTAGCTATTATGCTCGTATGGCAATTAAACTAACGTCGATTTGTGTTTACATTTACACCGGCGTTAAAGCGGGAATCGTAACAACCGACAATTTTGCGTTGGTAAAGAATGTTCTGATCGGACCCGGGTTACAGATGGTTAAAAGGAGGACCACTGAGTAATAGTATGACGTGCGGAACTTAACGAGACTGGGCATGGCAATAATTGTATATCACTTCAGGGAATGTATTGAGGGGACATGAAGGAACAAGAGCTACGAGAAGCCTGGCAGGAACCTATACATGCCGATTTCTTTGACGCGAGGGCAAGGCACAATCTCCGATTGCTACGACGTGTTTACGAGAATTTCAACGAATTTCGCCTCTTCTTGGAAAACAAGGAATACATCCGTGGTCGCCATTTTGTGGAGATTGGCTGCGCTACGGGTGAGCTGTACCGGTACTTACGCCGTTATCACCCGGAATTCAGCTATCGGGGTTTCGACATTTCTCGGCCGGCAATTGAGCGGGCGGCTCAGAAATTTCCCGATGGTCAGTTTGATGTGTGCCAATCTGATCTTTCCGATGTCATTGCCGCTCATCTGAGTCCGGCATTCGTTTGGGCACGCGATGTTGTGCTTCATCAACCGGATCCGTTCGACTATTTGTCCAGGTTGTTGCCGATCTCCAATGAAGTTACCATTCTCCGGTTGCGTACCCGCGACACCGGGGCTACGGTGCGTGATGTAGAGCTATCGTGCCAGTGGCATTATAACCATTGGGTGCCGTACATCGTTCTAAACGTGGATGAGATGATCGAGGCGATCTGCCAAGCGGTGCCGGTGAAAAGGATGATCATCCTCAGAAGTTACGTTCAACTCGGTGGGTGGCATAATAGATTTTTGCCGAAAGAATGCTACTACCCCGAAACGGGGACGGCGGAGACGGCGGTCTATATCGTTCGCTCAGAAGACGCACGTACCGATCCGGAAATTGTAATGTCGAGACGGAAAGAGCCAGATAATGTATACCCCCTTTGGTTACGTGGTGTTGTTAATTGGCTTCGGCGGAAGCTTCCGAGAATAATGATCTAAGTGCTACGCCCAGTTAATCTGGGTCAGGTCAATGAGTAAAGATGGCATCTATTGTAATAGCATTGAGCGGGTTCCGGCTACATCGTCGCCTCCTCAGGGGGAGAAAGGCAAGCCCCACGAAAGGGTATTACCTGATTCTCTGTGATTCATTTCAACGGGTGGATGGCCCCTTGAAGGAGTGCGGGTTGCAGCCCCTCCCGTTCAGGCCACTTACCCGAGATCAACAGGATGCCATCCTCCGTGATTATGTGGAAGCGTTGGGCGGGATGGGGGAATTGAACGGCCAAGATATTCGATGGTGGGCTACGAACATAGCATCAAAAAACCGCTTTACGTCTCCAATGCCAGGGCTTCTAAACTCCCTTATACGCTCCTTGGATGCTATTGGGGGGATGGCAGACGGAGGGCAACTGCTGGTACTTGTGGGTCCTCCATGGCCGGTTGTTAAGGTCCTCGAGAAGTCGGCACGCCGTTTAGACTGGGATCTACGGGTCATTTCCTGGCCATGGTCCAGATTCGTGGCTCGACTTCTCGGGCAGACCAAGACGTGGATGGGCCTCGTGAGGGAGCTTGCCGTGTGGATCTTTCGCATATGGGAGGCCAAGCACTATTTCGGGAGGATAACCCCAAAGACGGAGGATAAGCGGCCCGTTTATCTGATTAAGAGCTTTGTCTACCCAAGCGCCTTCTTGGACAAGGGCCTCTATAAGGACCCCTTTTTCGGTGAGCTTCCTCAATTTCTCTCTCGCCGTCTGGGCGATACGGCGAATATACAGACGATAGTTATTGCTTCTGGAAAGAGAACCGAGTGTTACCGAAAAATGGGGGATGTGAGAAACGGGAGAGTGGTTCCCCTGGAGGTATATCTTCACTGGCGGGACGCAGTGAAAGGTTTCATTGAAGTTGCATGGGCCTGTATTACCAAGACATTCCGAGTGCCAGAAGAGGTCCCTTTCTTAGGACACGATATCTCCGGCCTTTTACGCGAGGTCATCGCTTCCGGGGGGTGGAAGATCCCATTGGGCCATTACCTCCATTTTGCCGCTGCTATCCGTATCGCCAAGAATCACACTATTTTGGCCTGCACACTGACATACGAGGGAAATCCCTGGGAACGCGTGTTCATCAAGGGACTTCGGCAAGGTTTCCCTGACCTCTTTATAGTGGGATACCAGCATGCGGTTATACCGCAGTCCGCTGCCGGAATGTTTTTGAGCCATCAAGAACGATGCTCTATCCCTCTTCCATCGATCGTGGTGACCACCGGACGTGTTCCCGCCGCTATTATGGCGAGATACGGGGCTTTGCCACATGAACACGTAAGGCCAGTATGTGCACTTCGCTTCGGATACCTTTACGATTTCAGCCCAATACCGAGGCGGAGCATCCAAGGCACATTTTTTGTCCTGGTAGTGTTGGAAGGAGTGAAGGCTGTCTTGCCCCTTGTGAAGTATGTGCTGAGCAATGCGCCAAAATGCGGCAATGTGAAATTCCGGATTCGCGCACATCCAGTCCTCTCGTTTGAGCGGCTATTGTCTTTTTTGGGAAGGGATGTTGAAATGTATGAGAACGTGGAGGTTTCCCACGGGCGCTCAATCATGGAGGACTTAGAGGATTGCGATGCGGTGCTCTACTGGGGGACCACGGTGGCCCTGGAGGCCCTGATGTTGGGAAGGCCGGTCATCCATTTTGACAGAGGGGATCTGCTCAGTTACGATCCCTTATTTGAGTTGGATGCCTTTAAGTGGAGGGTTTCCGATGGAACGGATCTAACCAGTATCGTACGTGTGATACGGGATTTGCCGGACGGAGAGTACTGTACGTTACAGGGACGGGCAAGACGTTATGTTATGGACTATTTCCGGCAAACGGATGACCATGCCATGTCTCAATTCTTGCCCCCGGAGGTGTTGCGCTGTGATACCAGAGAATAATGACGTGCGGTTCGAAACATCCACGCTTTGCAATTATCGGTGCACCATCTGCCCTCAAGAGAAGCTTCGGCGCATCCGTACAGTTATGCCAACTGAGCTCTTCTCCATGCTCTTGGATCGCATTAAAGAGGCCACCGATCAATATGAGGCAGTGACGTTTGCCGGGATGGGTGAACCCCTTCTGGATCCGGAATTCCCGGAAAAGGCCTGCATTTCCCGTTCCAAGGGATTCAGAGTGCTTTTGTTGACGAACGGCTCCCGTCTAACCATAGATCTCTTTCGGCAGTTAGATAAGATCGGGATGGAGTCGATCAGGGTTAGTTTCTATGGCATGCGGCCAGAGACTTACTCGCGTGCTCACGGCCTGGATCACAATGCTGAGGAATTTGAGCGATTGAGGGATACGCTGTCTGAAATCTGTAGCCTTCCTCGCAAGACCAAGATGCTTTTTACGTTTAATGTGGTCGAAGGGGGTACAGAGGAAGATCTGAGAAATTGGATCCGATATTGGGAACCCAAGGCGGATCTCATTGAAGTGTGGCAACCCCATAACTGGGTCTACGGGCGGGCCCTCAGGGCCGTATCACCCAAAAAACGAAAAAGCTGCGGCAGGCCGTTTAGGGGTCCCCTCCAGGTTCAGGTGGACGGAACTGTGAACATGTGTTGTTTTGACTTCAATGGTGACCTGACTTTAGGGGACCTCAAAGCGCAATCCCTCGGTGAAATATTTGAAGGGGATTTTTTTCTGAAAATTTATGACTGTCACCTGAACGGAGATTTCGAAGATTGCGGTCTCATCTGCAGGGATTGCGATCAACGCAATGAGGACAAGTCCGATGTCCTGATCTACAACTCGAAGTTCGATAAAGGGGAAAGGGTTGAGATGACATCAAGTACCTATGCAGTCTTGATAAATCGGGAATGCAACGAAGACGCCTAAGGAGTCCCATCTTCCATGTGGCCCATTGAAATTGCACGATTGCGCAATGCGAGAATAATTTCAGCCATGTTGGGGATGTGGAAAGCATATGAGAGTTCGGGTGCATCTTCACACTGGCAAATACTTGGACCGCAAAGCGAGATACGCATTGAAAAGGAAGCGATAGTCGCTTTGCACGGCGCGGGCTTTGGGGATTGCCAGAAAATGGGGATCGGGGTTTCCAGGGTATTTCATGTTGCCACGATCTTGTCTTATTTGGCGTTTCTCCGTGATAGATCGAGTATCTTGCCGTGGATGGCGCGCGCCCGGAAGATGCTCTATTCCCTCCGGGACATTGATATGTTCTTCTCCTATGATGTTTTTCGGCAGTGTTGTATTGCCTCTATTCTAGAACCGTATATCGCCCAATGGCGGAATCCCACCATTCTTCTCATAGGCGATGGGTACGGAATACTCTCGGGCCTTTTGAAGATTCGATTTCCCGAATCCCGATTGTTTCCCGTGGATATTTTCCCCGCTTTGCTTTTCCAAGCGGTTGTTCTCGGCAAAAGCATGCCCGAGATTAGGCAGGAACTTACCTGCTCTGATGGACTTAGGAAAAATGAGGCCGGTGATCGTAATATCCCTGCGGAGATCACCTTTTGCCATGCAAACGATTTGTCGCTTCTCGACGGGAATGGTTTCCACATTGCGATCAACGTGGCGAGCATGCAGGAGATGACCCCTGATTCGGTTAGGAACTATTTTGCATTCATTCGCTCGCATCTTAGTGCTGAGGGTCTCTTTTATTGCTGCAATCGTGAGGAAAAAGTCCTGCCAGGTTCTGAGGTTTTGAGGTTTGACGATTATCCCTGGAACAAAGCGGATAGCCACTTGTTAGATGAGGAACCTCGATTTTACCGGTGGTTTTTTTCTCCGAGACCTACCGCGCGGAGTTTGAAAATGGCCGCTATTCCCGTTCCCTTCGGACGATTATTTGACGGGGCTATGCGACACCGTTTGACGCGGCTATTTCGAACCGGGCTGAATAGTTAGCGAGGAGAGAATAATATGGGAGCTAAGGTGAGGAATGAATCCCTGAACTGTATTTCTGAAATAAAGCGCGTCATTGCTCAAGAAGTGAGTGCCCTTCAAGAGCTCGCAGAGCTGGTTAACGAAGACTACCGGAATGCCGTTCAGTTGTTGTACTCGTGTCGTGGGAAGGTTATCGTATCCGGTATAGGAAAGAGCGGCATCATTGCTCGGAAAATAGCCTCTACTATGGCCAGTACGGGGACTTCCAGCATGTTTCTCCACCCAGCCGAGGCATTACATGGAGACCTGGGAATGGTCTCGGCTGATGACGTGTTGCTCGTCATTAGCAAGAGTGGGGAAAGTATGGAAGTCAACGAAATGCTGACTGTGGCCCATAGAATTGGTGCTAAGATCATTGCCATTACATCCAATAAGAAATCCACGATGGCGAAGATCTCCGAAGTCGTGCTCTACACCGGTAATGCGGAGGAGGCCTGTCCCCTGAACTTGGCCCCCACGTGCAGCAGCACCGTCTGTCTCGTGCTGGGCGACGCACTGGCTGTTATTCTCATGAAGATGCGCAAATTTGGCATAGACGAATTTGCCTTGCTTCATCCGGGTGGTCGTATCGGCAAGCGCTTTTTGTTAAGGGTTTCAGACGTCATGCTGGGGGGAGAGAAGAATCCTGTAATTTCGGTGACGGCGACTGTACAGGAACTTCTGATGACTATTACGGAGAAGCAAGCAGGAGCTGTGAGCGTGACCGGCGAGGGCGGGAAACTGATCGGACTTGTTACGGACTATGATATACGTCTCTGTCTTCAATCTGGGGGTAACCCCTTTGAGATGTCGATCAGGGAGATCATGAATCCCAATCCCACCTCGGTTCGATATGATGAAAAGGCATATACCGCACTATGCCTAATGCAAGGACGTCCAAAACCTATTACGGTCCTCCCAATATTGGACGAAAAGGATAGACCAGTCGGAATGTTAAGGCTTCAAGATCTGGTGACTGCTGGTCTGTAAGGTCTACGTGGAAGTTGCCCAGGGGGGTCGGGCAGCTGGGTGGCTATACAACAAATCGAGGTAAGGTGAGTGTGCGGCTCCCCATTATCTGCGGCAATACGGAATTGCGGGCTACTAACTCATGAAACAGACTAAAAAAATTTATACGGGGCAGGATTTGGCCCTTATCATACCGACGAAAGATCGACCGGAAAAGGTGAAAAATCTTCTCGACAGTTTGGCCCAACAGACTATTGCGTGTGGGAGGGTAATCGTAGTGGATGGGGGGCAGAGCGTGAGGGATATCGTGATGTCTTTTTCAGATAGACTACCGGTGGAGTATTACACGTGCTTCCCCCCAGGCCAAATCCGTCAGAAAAATAAGGGGGTTTCGCTTCTCAATGACCAAACACCGCTCGTTGGTTTCCTGGATGACGACATCGTACTGGAACCCCAGGCACTTGAGAGAATGATAGTTTTTTGGAACGGATGCGAACCGGAAAGCGCCGGCGTGTCATTCAATATTGTGAACGGCCCGTCTTACCGATACTCATGGGTGAAAGCCCTTATGGGAATGAGCTCACCAAAACAGGGACGGGTTCTTCGTTCCGGATACAATGTTGCTACCACACCCGTTGATTCTCATCTAAAGGCTCAGTGGCTCTGTGGCGGGGCAACGGTCTGGAGAAGGGAAATTCTCAAGAAATTTACCGGCAGGGAAATATATTCGCGCTGGGCTATTTGCGAGGATGTTATTTTCAGCTACCCAATAGGGAAGGAATATCCTCTCTATGTATGTGCAGATGCAAAGGTCAGACATGAACACGTATATGATCACGCCGCTAAGATGAAGTATCGATATTACGGACGTACTGTTACGTTGTGGCGTTTGTTCTTTGTGGAATCTCATGTTGAGTTGTCTCGAATGTCTTTCTTATGGATGTTGTTTGCTCAGATTTGTGCCAGATTCATAATGGGCTTCTTTTCATTTCGGATGAGACACATCGAATATGCCATTGGTCAGGTGGAGGGGGCGATACGAGGGCTATCAGCTCTCCATCGTAATGTGAATCTCGTGTCTCTCTTGAACGAAGATACCAGCAGCGATCGAACGTGACTTCTCATACCCATAGAGGGATAATTGTTTGAATTCGGGAAGCTAGCTGAGAGTTGATGTGTCATGCTTGCGGCGGTGACAGGCGGAACCGGTTTTATCGGTCGCCATTTGGTGACCAGCTTGGTTGAACAGGGTGTACGGGTGCGCGTACTGACTCGCCGACCGGAGATACTACGGCAATTGTGGCCCCAAGGTGATGTAGAGCCGTGGGTGGGTGACTTAACCATGCCGGAAACGCTGCGAGGATTTGCAACTGATACCCGAGTAGTTTACCACCTAGCGGGTGAGGCCCGAGATTCGGACTACTTCAATGTGGTCAATGTGGCTGGGACAAAGAATTTGCTGGCGGCCTGTTATGATCAGAAGCTAAAAAGGTTTGTACATTTAAGTAGTACAGGTGTTATTGGGGCGAGCGGTGCTGGTGTAATTGACGAATGCACGCCATGCCATCCGCGGAGTGCATACGAAAGAAGTAAGTATGCTGGGGAACAAATGGTTCTCGCTTTGAGTAAGAAGTTTCACATACCTGGTACAGTCATTCGACCGCCGAATGTGTTTGGGGAGGAGCGGCCCCAGAACGGTGATTTATGGCTTGCGTGGCTAACTGCTATTCAAAAGGGGTGGTTTCGGTTTGTCGGCACCGGCGATTCGGTGGCGAATTACATCTACGTTGGAGATGTGGTCAGAGCTTGCTTGCTTGTGCCTGAAAGCGACAAGGCGGCGGGTGAAGTTTATATCGTGTCCGATTCGTGTTCGCTGCGTGATTTCGTTGGCGCAGCAGCTCAATTCCTGGGCGTCGAGATGCCGGGTCATCTGCCGACCTGGCTGGCGTATACATTGGCTGCAGGGTTCGAAGTGGCGGGCAAGTTAGCTCATTTTTCACCGCCATTGACGGTGAGTCGGGTGAGAGCGTTAACGAATCGGTCGATGTATAACAGCAATAAGCTGCGTGAGGAACTGGGGTTTAAGCCCGCTGTTGGTTGGCGTGAGGGATTGCGTCGAACAGTTGAATGGTATAAGCGTAACAAACTGCTCTAATTGACGAGGTCCTCCCGAAGGCGTTGAAGAGTTTCTCAAGGCCAGTTCGAATCTGCCGTGTTGTAACAGTGCCGTTCATTTTTGAAACACTGCTTCGCGAACAACTGACTTATGTCGCTCAACAGGGAATGGAAGTCACGCTCGTGTCGAGCCCTGGGCCGGCACTTGAGAGAATTTGCGAATCTCTGGAAATCAATTACTATCCTGTGGCGATGGCTAGGAAACCAGAACCTCGGCGCGATTTCCTGTCCCTGGTTTCTCTAACAAGCTTATTTGTAAGGAAACGTTTCGATATTGTCCATTCCACCGCCCCCAAAGCCGGGTTGCTCACGGCTCTGGCGGGAACGCTTAGCCGGGTGCCGGTCAGAATCCACACGTTTACTGGACAGGTTTGGGTGGAGAGGCAAGGGTTATCGCGAAAGATTATGAGGTATTGCGACTGGCTTATTGGGCATTTGGACACGCATTGCTATGCAGATAGCCCATCGCAACGAGAATTTCTGGTCGAGGAAGGGCTGGTTGAGGAGTCAAGGATCTCGGTCCTTGGTGTTGGCTCCATCAGCGGGGTTGATCTGGAGCGTTTCAATCCCGATCGACTCGCGGGGGAGCGTGCAGCTGGCCTTCGGCGCGAATTAGGCATTTCGGAACAATCCCTAGTCATAATTTTTGTCGGACGTTTGGCAAAAGACAAAGGCATCAGAGAGCTCGTGTCAGCTTTTCGGATGCTTCAAGCCGATCGAAATGACATTGAATTAATCCTAGTTGGGCCTTCTTTGGAATCGGAACATGATCCGCTCCCAAAAGAGACACTGGACGAAGTGTCTAAAAACCCCCACATCCACGCTGTAGGGTTTAGCTCCGAGCCTGAAAGGTTTATGAGAATCGCCGACGTCTTTTGTTTGCCGAGTTACCGGGAGGGGTTCGGAAGTGTCGTGATTGAAGCCGCAGCTATGCGAGTGCCGGCAGTTGCTTCGCGAGTTGTGGGTCTGATCGATGCGGTGGTAGATGATGAGACAGGCGTTTTGGTCCCGGCGAAAGAGATAGAGCCTCTGAGATGTGCATTGGCGAAGATGTTGTCTGCTCCTGAAATTCGGCGTAGAATGGGGTACGCTGCCCGGGAGCGCGCGGCTCGCGATTTTGATTCCAAGATTGTCAATCGACTGGTATGTGAGGAATACGAGAAGTTGATCGCAAGGCACCCCTCGAGGTAAATTTGAGCCACGTTGACGTGCGTCTGGTTCTTGCACTGACGCGGCTGTCTTGTTAGGGTAGCTCACAATGAATGTTCTTGTGGTAGGATCGACGGGCTTTGTTGGCAGTTTTGTCATGGACAAACTCAAGAGGGAAAACTTTGGCAGGATTTGCTGTTTTGTTAGAAAGTCGAGTCGGCCAGAGGAAATTAGAAAATATGACATCGATAAGAGATTTGGAGATCTAGCTGATTTTTCTTCCATTTGTGAGGCATTGAAAGGACAGGACGTAGTCGTTAGCATTACCTCTTTGAAGTATGGTTTTTGCAAGAATCTCGTCAGGGCGTGCGAGACAATGAAAATTAGGAGGGCTGTTTTTGTTAGTACCACTGCAATCTTTACCCAGCTCGAGCCACAAGAAAAAAGAATTGTGAGGGAAGCTGAAAGGACGATTTGTGAGTCCGCACTCGACCATACCATTATCAGGCCGACCATGATCTACGGAGGTTCGAAAGACAAGAATATGCATTTTTTGATCGAATACCTGAGGAAATACAGCGTCATACCGATTTTGGGGAATGGTCGCTATTTGCAACAGCCCGTCTATGTTGAAGATGTTGCCTCTGCCGTGGTGGATAGCTTATCGGTGAGAAAGACAATCGGGAATAGCTACAATATTTCTGGAAGATTTCCCATATCTTTCGACGAGATTATTGATACCATTTGTAATATTTTAGGAAAGAGAATTCTGAAAATACATATTCCTTATCATCTCAGCCTTTCTTTGGTTGCGATGTCACAAATCTTTCAGCAAAGCCCCCGATTCACTACAGGTCAGGTAAGACGCCTTAACGAAAACAAGGTTTTTGACTATTCAAAAGCAAAAAAGGACTTCGGGTATGATCCTATTTCATTTGAAGAGGGTATCAGAAGGGAAATACAATCGTTGTGTTAGAAATTGCTAGGAGAAGGAAATTTGAACTTTCTTTTTCTATCTGCTGTTTGTTTTTTGGTTTCTCTTGGCGTCGGTTTTTTCATGATCAAGGCAGCTTTTCGCCTCAATCTCCTTGATATCCCTGGTGTCAGAAGTTCCCATAGAACACCTACCCCAACAATGGGAGGCGTGGCGATTGTCGTGGCCTTTTTTCTCGGTACGATTCTCGCCCGATTCTCTTCGGCTCATTGGGATGCTCTAGGATGGCTTGGATGGCTTGCGGCAGGGGCAGGCTTGGTGGCCGTAGTAGGCATTATCGATGATTTCCAGAGACTCCCTGTTCTTCTACGTTTGTTTCTGTATGGCGTTGCGGCAGGAATGGGCGTAGCCGGCGGAATTCGACTCAGGGTCATCGACATTCCCCTTCTCGGAATGATCAAATTCGGAATCTTTGAGATTCCTATAACGGTCCTATGGATCCTGGCCGTCGTCAGTTTCTACAATTTTATGGATGGTATCGACGGGCTGGCAGCGGGTGTTGGGGTGATCGTGACAGCTTTTCTCGCCTACATTGCCTGGGAAGTTGGGAACTCGGATATTCTCATTCTGAGCCTTTTATTGGGAAGCAGCTGTCTAGGATTTGCATGCTACAATTTTCCCCCTGCCAAAATATTCATGGGTGATGTTGGAAGTACCTTCATGGGGTATATCCTCGCCGTTGTTGCCCTAATGGGCAATCAAAGTAAGGAGCCTGGGCATATTCCCTTTCTCGTTCCGGTTCTCCTACTTGGGACATTCCTCTTTGACACGACCGTGACCCTGGGTCGCCGGATTTTAAGAAGAGAGAAATGGTATTTGTCTCATCGCGAGCATTACTATCAGAAAATGACTAACCTGGGCTTTTCACATTTGCAAATTACCATAGGCGAATACTCGCTAACCTTTCTATTGGGACTTAGTGCACTTCTTTACATCAGGGCAGATCAAATGCTGGCTTTCCCCATTCTCGTTGTCTGGTTGATTCTTCTTGCTAGTCTGATAAAGTTGATTACCTCTCTTGAAAAAAGGACGACCAGGGACTAAAAAAAGAAATGCTGGGGACAACATGAAGGCAGGGGTGAAAGAGACCGAAAGCACGAGATTTTCTCCTTTTTCTAATATTCGGGAAGGTTGGATTGTTTCTATCCTTCTAGGGCTGGCTTTTGGGGTCCGGTTGTATCTAGTATTTCACACCTATCTCATCACTAATGATGGCATTCTGTATGTTAAGATGTCCAAGCTGATCTCTCAGGGGGAGACCGGTGCGGCTTTTAGTCTCTTATTCTTCAATCTCTATCCGGTCATAACCGCAGTATTTCAGAAAGTTTTCAACGACTGGGAGTTTTCTGGCCAGATGGTGTCCGCGGTCTTTGGTTCTCTCTCCATCATTCCCTTCTATTTTTTGATCAGATCTCTGTTGGGCCGAACCGTTGCCTTTATCTCGTCGATCCTCTTCGTTTTTCATCCTTATCTGGTTCGGTTTTCAGCTGAGGTCATCAAGGGACCAACCTTCTGGTTCTTTTTCTTGATGGCCCTTTGGTTAGGCTGGGAAGCCCTCACCCGAAAAAGGCTATGGCTATTTGCTCTCACAAGCCTTTTGGCGGCTATATCTTTTCTTGTGAGAACTGAAGGGATATTGATTGTACCCCTCATCGCAGTCTGGGTATTTTTGAGGAACTGGGAGACAGTTAAATCAACATACGGACAGAGGATATTTCATGCTGCGATTCTCTTGCTCACGGTCCCGGTATTGCTGTCGCCGGCAGTGCTGTATCTCAAGAAAAAAACAGGCCACTGGCACTGGGCAAGGGCAGACGCAATCACCGGAATCGCCACGGCTGATGTCACAATGAGTAACATCAAGAAAAGTTTTCACAGATTAGAAATGGAGCCATGGGATAATAGCCCAGAGACCCAGAACGAATTCATTCGCTTAAGGGAATTTCTATCTCTGGCTAAGGACCATAGGATTGGTATTATTGGGCTTGAAATGGTCATCAAGTTTTTCAAGACAATTCACCCGCTCTTGTTTATTTTGCTCATTTTCGGCGCTGTCAAGAGAAAGGAGATTCAATACCGTAAAGAAGAAGAATTATTTCTCCTGTCTGTCGTGGCTATTATCCTGTTGATCTTGGTGCGGTACGGTACTGTCTACATTTATATCGGGACACGACATATGATAGCACCCGTTATACTATGTCTTGGATGGGCCGGGATCGGCGTCTTCGAGTTGGGATACAGAATTAGACATACCCCTTGGCTGTTAAGGGTAAAGGACGGAAGAGGTGCTGGTTTGAGGAATATCCATTGGGTTCTCTTGATAGTGATCATCCTTGCGCTGCTTCCAAAGACCCTCGCCCCTCAAAGGGCTGAAAAGATTCCCATTAAGGAAGCTGGAAGATGGATTGGAGCGCATGGGCCGAGGGCTCCTGTAATCATGGCTCATGGAGGCTTAGCGCGTATCGCCTTCTATGCGGATGGGACATTCTTAGAAGTTCCCAAAGACCAGGACCTCTTCGAGTATGCGAAAAGGAACCGGGTACATTTTCTGGCTATAAACGAGAAAGATATTGACCAGTCCCATGCAAATCTGGTTAATTCAATAGACTCGGATCACTTTAGGGAAGAGGTCATTATTGGGGAGCATTCTGGGTCCTATGTTATCAGAATCTATTCGGTGGAAAGTTGAAATACTCAACAGATCAAACCGTGAACAAAAAATATGGGGTTCATTTTCGGTCGGCCGAACGTGATCGAGATCCCCATCATTGTTTGGAGGCTCCAAAGGGGAGATGCCAAGGTTTTATAGAAATCGAGTAGTTGTCATTCTCTGTGACGCCCTTTTGATATCGCTTGCATTCATACTTTCCTATTATCTTCGGTTCAATTTTGAAATTCCGGAGCCAGCGTTTTATTGGGCTCAAATAAAGAGAACACTCCCCTTTTTGGTTGCATTGAATCTGATCATCTTTTATAAGTTTGACCTCTACAAGGGGATGTGGCGGTACACAGGTATTCGGGATCTACGGGCGATCATTTTGGCTGTGACGCTGAGTAGCGTAATGATGATTGTTGGGTTGACTATTGGTTTCCGTTTCGCGGGTTATCCTCGCTCGGTTTTTTTCATCAATTGGTTCATACTCATTGTTTTCGTTGGAGGTTTCCGATTTCAGATTCGAATGGTCAAAGAGGTCGGAAACCCTCTCCTTCGGCGACGCCAACAGGGCTCCGTGGCACGCAAGAAACTCATGATAGTGGGAGCTGGGGATGCGGGCGAAATGATTCTGAGGGAGATACTACAGAATCCCGGACTTGGCTACGACCCCGTCTGCTTCGTGGACGACGACCCTGACAAGCTGAGGAGGAAAATTCATGGAATCCCCGTCTTAGGGCCAGTGGAACAGATTCCCCGTCTATCACGGAAGTTTGACGAGATCCTGATCGCTATTCCCTCGGGAAAAGGCGAGGAGATGCGGCGGATCGTGACCGCCTGCGACCGCACTGGGAAGCGCTACCGGACCGTGCCCGGGATGGGGGAACTGATCGGGGGAAAGGTATCGGTCAAGGCCATTCGCGAGGTGACCCTGGAGGACCTTTTGGGCAGGGAGGAAGTGCGCCTCGATCAAGAGGAGATCGTCCGTTACCTGCGCGAGAGGCGAATTCTGGTGACTGGTGCCGGAGGGTCCATTGGAAGCGAGCTTGTGAGGCAGGTGAGCCGTTTTCAGCCTCAGGCGATGGCCCTTCTGGAAGTGAACGAGTTCAATCTGTTCCGGGTGGAGACGGAGTGCCGACAGCGCTTCGGGGACGTATCCATATCTGGGTTTTTGGTGGACATACGGGATCGGGAAGCTGTTGGCCGGGCCTTGCAGGAGTTTGATCCCCAGGTGGTGTTTCACGCCGCTGCATACAAGCACGTTCCCATCCAAGAACTTCACCCTTGGGAGGCCGTGCATAACAACGTGCTCGGCACCAAAAACCTTGTCGAGACAGCGCTGAAGATAGGTCTGGAGCGCTTCGTGCTCGTGTCCACGGATAAGGCTGTGCGGCCCACCAGTGTCATGGGTGCTACAAAGCGATTGGCCGAGATGCTCATTGAGTGCGCGAATGGGATCTCCGGCCCCCGCTTTATGTCGGTGCGCTTTGGCAACGTGATCGGCAGTTCAGGATCGGCCATTCCTATATTCCAGGAACAGATCGCCCGAGGCGGTCCTGTGACGGTGACCCACCCAGAGGCGACCCGGTACTTCATGAGTATATCTGAGGCTGCTCAGTTAATCCTCCAGGCTGGGGCCATGGGAGAGGGTGGTGAGATCTTCGTCCTGGATATGGGCAAGCCCGTGCGCATCGTGGATATGGCTCGGGACTTAATCCGGCTCCATGGATTTGAACCAGAGCAGGACATCCCGATTGAGTTCATAGGCCTCCGTCCTGGTGAGAAGCTGAGCGAGGAGTTGATCACCCAGGGAGAGGGGATTGTGGCCACCGCTCACGAGAAGATCCTGGTTCTCCGCGGGAACGCCTGCGACCTCAATAACCTCAACGCGCACATCGACGAACTCCTCGCTATTTCCCACACGTACGATCCTCCCGCCATAAAGCGCAAACTCCACGAGATCGTTCCCGAGTACGCTCCCCAACTCTAATGCTGGCACATGTTGTGCGTTCGGTTAAAGGGCAAATCCGAGATTCATAGCTCACTATTTGCCTCTCATAGCCGTTTCTCCCCAACGAAAAGATTAACGCCACATCGATCAAAGATGGAGGGGTATAGAAAATGTGAGGAATATGCAGAGGTCAGAGCTTCTTATGTCCTGATGGACCTATGGCTGCAAAATAACTCCTCATTGGAATTACCCAGAGGTGCAGATTTTCAGACGTTCTTGAGGAACCCTTTGGACTTCAAAGTGACCCTTTCTACGACTGCAATGAGCCATTGGAGGAACCTGATGGGGAATTCCCTTCCAACCTTAATGAGGAGATAGATTCCCAGGGCCATTAACAGGATGTTCGGGGCCCAACAGGCAACCGCAGGGGGGAGCGTTTGGTTGTTAGACAGAATTTCCCCTGAGGTGAGAAGGATATAGTAAACCAAGACGACGAGGATGCCCAGAATGAATCCATAAGATTTTCCTGACCGCCTCGGTTGAACCCCCAAGGGGATTCCGATCAACCCGAAGACGATACAGGAAAAGGGGATGGAGAATTTCATATGAAGGTCCATGAGATACTTGGTAAAATCCTCATGGTGTGATTTCTTGAGCTTAATCTTCTTCATAAGCTCACCGACGGACATCTCCCATCTCCTGGCACGGAACTTCCGAATCCTGGAGAGATCACCCCCAAATGTGAACTTCTGGACCAAGGCCTCTGATTCGATTCTCACATAGGATGTGGAGCTTTCGCCGAGCTGATCGCCGGTTACACCGGCCAAGTTCAACACTAACTCCTGGGAATTCGGATCAGTGGCGAAATATCCCTCATCGGCGAGGATGGTTCTGGTAGCTCCTTCTCCTTTTTCCGCCTCACTATGAATGAAAATTCCCCATAGCCTATTCCCCCCCGGGGAGATTTTGTCGACATATATGACTACACCATCAAAGCTGTCATTGAAGGTCTTCTCCTTTAGCGCGGTGTAAGCCTTTGTCTTTGCGATATCGAAAAGCGTGTACATTAACCCTCGGTTACCCCAAGGGAGGGCATATATGACCAGGAAGGTGGTTAGGAGATAGGCAACTGTGGACAAGAAAAGGACCGGGGGAGTCAATTGATAGAGGCTTATTCCGGACGCCTTTAGGGCAGTGATTTCATTATCTCTTGAGAGCGTGGCAAAGGTCACCAGCACTCCCAAGAGCAACGAGATGGGGATTATGAGAAAGAGTGACGACGGAAAGAAATAGAATAGGAGCTTGCCGATGTCGAAGAGGTTGACTCCTTTGTTGACGAGAAGTTCGGTAAGGTAGAGCGTCTTTCCCATCATGAAGACGACGGAAAAGATCAGCAAGCCGACGAGAAAAGAAACGAATATTTCCTTCGACAAATAGAGATAAAGGGTTTTTTTCATTACTTCCGGATTCTAAGGATAAGGGATTACCTTGTCAAGCGAGGCATGGAATCCCCCACATTTCCTTGACAATATCCGCCGTTTGTTTTAGTTTTACTTTCGGATTTGTCGGAATATCATTCTTTTTTCAGGCTTCATCATCAACCGGGCAAGGATACGTTGATTATCCTTGGGTTCTCAGGCAGTAAAGGGCAGGGACAAAAATAGTGAGGTCCGTATTCGAGATGACCGATGCGAATACAATGATAAGCCGTTTTGAGGATGTTACGGTACTCGTGGTGGGGGATATCATCTTGGATCAGTTCATCTGGGGAAATGTCTCGCGAATATCACCTGAAGCCCCGGTTCCCGTTGTGGAAGTTCAGAAAGAGACCGTCCTTTTGGGAGGGGCGGCTAATGTGGTCAATAATATCCTGTCCCTGGGCGGTAGAAGCCTAATATGCGGGGTAATCGGAGACGACGAATTCGGCAGGAAATTACTCGGCATTCTCCAGGCTAAAGGGGTCAGCAGCGATGGGATCGTTGTTCAGAAAGATCGCCGGACCACGCTTAAGACTCGCGTTGTGGCGGACAGAGGACAGCAGGTGGTCCGGTTCGACCGGGAGAACAACGAGCAGTTGGATCAAAAGCTCAGGGAGAGGCTCCTTCACTACGTCCGGTCCCATTTGCGAGAAGTGAACTCGGTTATCCTTTCCGATTATGGAAAAGGGGTGCTCAGCGAGGATTTAATTCGGGGAATCAACGAGGGTGCTAAGGGAGAAGGTCGAATGGTAGTGGTGGACCCGAAGATGGATAATTTCGATTTCTATAAGGATATCACCCTCATTACCCCAAACAAGCTCGAAGCCGAAATCGCCTCGGAAATCAAAATAGTCGACGAGGAAAGCTTAAATCGGGCTGGAGAAAAATTGCTGGACCGATTTCGAAGCCAAGCCGTTCTCATTACCCTGGGCGAGGAGGGAATGGCCCTCTTCGAAAGGGGGAAGCAAGCGATTACTATCCCTACCAGTAGAAAAGAAGTCTATGATGTTACGGGAGCGGGTGATACCGTCGTAGCAGTCATCACGTTGGCTATGGCCGCAGGAGCAAGCTTTGGGGAAGCCGCTAAAATAGCCAACTATGCGGCCGGAATTGTCGTGGGGAAGGCGGGAACGGCAACGGTAAGCCCGGATAAGTTGAAGGAAGCGATCAATCGGGGCCGGTAACGGAAAGTCGGGGAACTACCTTTTCCGAGGAAAGTAAATCGGAGCTGGGATGATACCCCAGCTCCAACCCATGAGTCATCATCTTTCGTCCCCTGCATTAAGTCTCGAGGACGAAGATAACCTCCATTCTCACCCGATATTCAATAATCTTGGCATCCTCGACGGCCACCCTCATTTCCTCGACACGGAGACCCGTGATTCCTCGAAGGGTCTTCGCCGCTCGGGCGAAGCCAATCTGGATCGCGTCTTCGAACGATTTAGGGGATGCCGCTATGATCTCGGTAACCCGGGCCACCCTTGGATCTGTCATCTCTATCACCTCCCATGTCAAACGTAATGAGCTTCTCCTTGACGTTCTATACAAGAAACCCGGCTGGAAGTCAATGAAAAAAGTATCGGAGTTCTTCCGGACTCCCCTCGTAATTTCTATCAAGTGGGGAATGGTAGACCACCGCCCGAGATTTGGTCCAAAAGGAGGCTATGATCAAGTGATTAACGGAACAGCTCACGAATGACCGAGGAGAAGGGAATGGGAAATGAAGGTTTTATTGGAAGAGCCCTTTTTTAGGCCCCAAATCCGAGCCTTTTGGAGGCTTTCTCGCCTGCGGCCTTTGCCGCGGGAATAATTTCCTTTTTCAATACCTCATCCGTCATCCGAAAGGATGGACCGGCAACGGAAATTCCCGCCACAACCCGGCCAGTATAATCCCTCAGGGGTACACCAACACACCGCACCCCCAAATTGTACTCCTCATTATCAAGGGCATATCCCTGCTTAGCCACCTCCTTGAGGTGCTTGAGGAACTCACCCCTATCGACGATGGTATTGGGAGTACACCTCTCCATGTCGTCCAAGATGCCCAGCTTTTCCAACTCCTCCTCAGATGAGTAGGCGACCTGGACCTTGCCGATGGCCGTGCAATGGATGGGAATCCTCCATCCGACGCGATTATCCACCTTCACCATCTGGTTTGCCTCTTCCACATCCAGATAGATAACGGAGTTCTGCCGAATAATCCCAACGTAAGCCATCTCATTGCACTTCTCAACGATTTCCCTCAGGAAGGGCTTGGCCTGCCGGCCCAGGCCCAACTGTTTGATGAAGGTCTGTCCCAGCTCCAGGCTTTTCACGCCCAGTCGATAATTTTCGGTGGCCTTATTCTGCTCGATGTATCCCTTTGCCTCAAGGGTTGCAAGTAACCTGAAAACGTTGTTCTTATGGAGGTCGAGCCTCTTGCTCAGTTCGGTCACTCCAAGTTCATCCCTGTCCCCCTTGAACTCCTCCAAGAGGTTTAACGCATTGCCCACAGACTGAATGACGTAGCTCTTCTTTTCCCGCTTTGCCATTTTCCGCCAACCCTCCCGATAGTAGTAATTTTAAATAAAAAATATAAAAAAATGTCTCATTTATGTCAAGAGCGTCGAAGCAAAGAATTCCCCTTATTTGCCCGCATTCCCAGATCCTTCTTAGATCCAGGGATTTTACCATTGATTATTTTCATTATTGTGATATAGATTTAAGTTTAATTATTTTCTCAACGGAATAAATGCGGAATCAGATCGAACAATTCACAAAATACCTTGCCTTAGAGAAGGGGTCTTCGGAGCACACCTGTCGGGGCTATATCAATGACATTTCCCATTTTGCGAGTTTCATCTCGGCGTCCGGGCTGTATCCGGTTTCGGATACGGGCCAAATAGATGTTTCACGAGTTGATCGTGATATCATCCGTATCTATCTGAGGGCCCTTTTTCAATCCAAGAAGAGGAGCTCTATCGCTCGAAACTTGGCTTCCATTCGTTCCTTTTTTCAATACTTGGTCCGGGAAGGGATCATTTCGAAGAACCCGGCAAAGGGGGTGGCTACCCCTAAGCCCGAGAAATATATTCCACGGGCTTTGACCATCGATGAGATGTTCAGGATGTTGGATGCTCCCGACGCATCGAATCCCCCAGGTCTCAGGGACCGAGCTATTCTGGAATTGCTCTATAGCAGTGGCATTCGGGTGGGAGAGCTAACTCAGTTGAATTGTGATGATGTGGATTGGGAACTGGGCATCATAAAGGTGTTAGGAAAGGGGAAGAAGGAGAGGATTGTTCCCATCGGATCCAAGGCCCTAGAGGCCCTGAAGGGTTCCCTGAGGAGCAGAAGATTATCCCCGGGCAACGAGCGGAATTTTTCTCTCTTTGCCAACAGGAGAGGCGGCAGGTTGACGGATCGCAGTGTGAGACGCATCGTGGAAAAATACGGTAAGAAATGCGGCCTCGGGGGAAGCGTCACTCCCCATGCGCTGCGCCATACCTTTGCGACTCATCTATTGGATGCGGGGGCCGATTTAAGGGATATACAGGAATTGTTAGGACATGCGAGCCTTTCCACGACACAAAAATATACCCATGTAAGCATAGGCGGGTTGATGGATGTTTACGATAGAGCTCATCCCAGGAGCTGGAGAAATATGAAACGGGACTCGTGATCCCTCCTCATGGGGGTGGATTTAAGATAATGGTTACGTGCCGTGATAAACGGGTGATGAATCGTACCATCAAAGGGATTGGCGGAGTGGTGGGGACAACCGTTCTTTCCGTCAGGCACAGGGATCGGGTGGTCATGGCCGCCGATGGACAGATTACCTTTCAAGATACGATTATGAAGCACACGGCGAGAAAGGTCAGAAAGATATACAACGATCGGGTATTGGCGGGATTTGCTGGAACCAGCGCGGATGCATTTACACTGTTCGGAAAATTCGAGTCGAAATTGGAACAGTATAACGGCAATCTGATGCGGGCGGCTGTTGAGCTGGCCAAGGAATGGCGGACCGACAGAGTATTGAGAAGGCTGGAAGCCCTTCTCATCGTCGCCGACAAAGATCGCTCTTTAGTCATATCGGGCACAGGGGATGTAATCGAACCTGACGAGGGCGTGACTGCCATCGGCAGTGGGGGTCCATATGCTCATGCTGCTGCCAAGGCATTGGTCGATCATTCGGAGCTAGATGCCAGGTCCATTGCAGAGGAGGCCATGAAGATCGCTGCTTCCATCTGTATCTATACCAACGACAGTATCACCGTCGAAGAGCTATAAACGCAATCCTCGAGAGAGGTTGAAGAAGTGCAGAGCCTTACCCCCCGGGAGATCGTTTCCGAACTCGACAAGTACATAGTGGGGCAAAAAGAGGCCAAGCGGTCGGTGGCGATTGCCCTTCGGAACAGGTGGAGGCGACAACAAGTCCCGGAGGAGCTGAGGGATGAAATTGCGCCGAAAAACATTATCATGATCGGTCCCACTGGAGTAGGGAAGACCGAAATTGCGAGGAGGCTTGCTCGACTTGCCCAAGCTCCTTTTTTGAAGATAGAAGCTTCGAAATTCACGGAAGTGGGATATGTGGGCAGGGATGTGGAATCCATGATTCGGGATCTCACCGATCAGGCGGTAAACATGGTCAAAGGGGAGGAGACCGAAAAGGTCAAGGTAAGGGCCCGGGAGTTGGCCGAGGAGAGGGTGCTGGATCTTCTCTTGCCAAGGGCAAAAACCCAAGAGAACGCGGAGGAAAACCCCACGCTGGGATCGGTGAGAACTCTCGAGGAGGGACACCCACCCCAGAGCGAGACCAGGGAGAAGTTGCGACAACTATTGAAGGAGGGAAGGCTGGACGATCGTTATGTCGAAATCGAGACGGCGGACAGAAATATCCCCATCGTCGAGATCTTCTCCGCCTCGGGCATGGAGGAGATGGATATCAATCTCAGGGACATGTTCGGAAACCTCTTTCCCCAGAAGAGAAAGAGGAGGAGGGTAAAAATCCCCGAGGCCCTGAGCATACTCTCCCATGAGGAGGCTCAGAAATTAGTCGACATGGACAAGGTGGTAAGGTTGGCCATAGAGAGGGTAGAACAATCGGGGATTATCTTCTTGGACGAGATCGACAAAATCGCGGGAAGGGAATCCGTTCATGGTCCCGACGTCTCGAGGGAAGGCGTCCAGCGGGATGTTCTGCCCATCGTCGAGGGAACAACGGTGACGACGAAATATGGCCTGGTGAAGACGGATCATATCCTCTTTATCGCCGCAGGGGCCTTTCATGTATCGAAGCCGTCGGATCTCATTCCCGAGCTCCAGGGGCGTTTTCCCATTCGGGTGGAGCTGAATTCCCTTGGGAAAGAGGATTTCATCCGGATCCTCACGGAGCCCCAAAATGCTCTGATAAAACAGTACACCGCCCTGCTCAGGACGGAGTCAGTGGATTTGGTATTTACCGACGATGCCATAGCTGAGATCGCGGAGATAGCCCAGGTCATCAACGAGAGGAGCGAAAATATCGGTGCACGAAGGCTCTATACCATTATGGAGAAGTTCCTGGAGCAGATTTCCTTCGATGCCCCGGACGCCCCCGAAAAGAAGATCGTCATCGATTCCGCGTATGTGAGGGATAGACTGCGGGATTTCATCGAGGACGAGGATTTGAGCCGATATATCCTGTGAGGAGGCAGTACGGGGGCTCAGGGTTTCCGGTATCCGGTCCTCGGTATGATCTGTATATCATGAATGGTGAGACATATGGAGCAAACGATCACGAAGGCTAAGGTCCTCATTGAGGCGTTGCCGTATATCCGGAGATTCTATGACAAGACCATCGTCATCAAGTATGGCGGAAATGCCATGATAGATGAGGTCCTGAAAAAGAGCTTTGCATTGGACGTCGTTTTGATGAGGTACATCGGCCTCAATCCGATCATCGTCCACGGCGGGGGTCCACAAATCGGGAAGGTGTTGGACCAGATGGGAAAGAAGACGGAGTTCGTCGAAGGCATGAGGGTTACGGACGGTGAGACCATGGATGTGGTGGAGATGGTCCTGGTTGGAAAGGTGAACAAGGAGATCGTGGGTTTGATCAATCATCATGGTGGGAAAGCAGTGGGGCTTAGTGGAAAGGATGGCCAACTCATCCTTGCCAAGAAGATGAGCGTCTACAAGAGGAGGGAGGATGGAAATCCCCCTGAACCCATTGATATCGGCATGGTTGGCGAAGTGGAGTCCATCAACCCGTCGGTCATTTTGGCCATGGAAGAGAAGCATTTCATTCCGGTCATTTCACCCGTCGGCGTGGGGGAGGGCGGGGAGAGTTACAATATCAACGCCGATTTGGTTGCCGGAAAGATCGCCTCCGCCCTCAAGGCGGAAAAGCTGATCCTGTTGACGGATGTTCCGGGAATACTGGACAAAGGGGACCAATTGATTCCGACCCTCAACGTCGCGGGGGCGAAGAAACTCCTCGATGAGGGGATCATTGCCGGGGGAATGATCCCAAAAGTTCAGTGTTGCTTGGATGCCCTCCGAGAGGGGGTAGTCAAGACCCACATAATCGATGGACGAATTGAGCACGCCCTGCTCCTTGAGATTTTCACGGACGAGGGGATAGGAACCCAGATAGAAGGGGAACGCGTGGGGGAGCACGTTCGATGAAGGATACCAAGAGGCTCATTGCCGACTCTCAGAGGTACATCGCAAACACGTACTCGAGATTTCCCCTTGTACTGGTCAGAGGTCAAGGGTGCAAGGTCTGGGACAGCGACGGAAGGGAATACCTCGATTTCGTGGCTGGCTTGGCCGTTTGCAATCTCGGGCACTGCCATCCGAAAGTGGTCCGGGCAATTCATGATCAATCTCAAGAGCTCATCCATGTCTCCAATTTCTATCACATCGCGCCCCAGATTGAGCTTGCCAGGCTGCTGGTCGAGAACTCCTTTGCCGAGAGGGTCTTCTTCTGTAATAGCGGTGCGGAGGCAAATGAAGCCGCGATGAAATTGGCGAAGAAGTACGCAAAGGATAGTGGGCGAGGGGAGGGCTTCGAAATCATTACCATGGAGAAGTCGTTCCATGGGAGGACAATGGCCACCCTGAGCGCAACGGGACAGGAGAAAATTCAGAGGGGGTTCGATCCCTTAGTTCCCGGTTTCAAATACGCCCCATTTAACGATATTGATGCCCTTCTCCGGGCAGTTACTCCCCAGACGTGTGCCATTATGGTTGAGCCGATCCAGGGTGAGGGTGGGGTGAATTGTCCCTCCGAGGGTTACTTGAAGGGCATTCGCGAGCTTTGTCATGAGCGGGGGATCCTCCTGATCTTCGATGAGGTCCAGGTTGGCATGGGCAGGACGGGAAAGCTCTTCGCCCATGAGCACGATGGAATATATCCGGATATCATGACCTTAGCTAAGTCCTTGGCTGGGGGTGTTCCCATAGGGGCGATGTTGGCTACCGAGGAGGTGGCGAGGAGCTTCACCCCGGGGACCCACGCATCCACATTCGGGGGAAATCCCCTGGCTACGTCAGCAGGGGTAGCCGCCCTATCGGCCTTGTTAGAGGATGGAGTCTTGGAGAATTGCACAAGGGTGGGGGACCATTTCTTCAGCCGACTCATGGATCTGAGGGAGAAATATCCCTTCATTGAGGCGGTGAGGGGCAAGGGCTTGATCATCGGCATGCAATTGGGCTTTGAGGGGAGCCAAATCGTGACTCGCTGCATGGAAGAGGGGTTTCTCATCAACTGTACCATGGGCAATGTCCTCAGGTTCCTGCCACCCTTGATCATAACCCCTGAAGAGGTGGATCTGCTCATCAGGACCCTGGACGGGATTTTCACGGAATGTGGGGGGTGAGCTGTGAAGAGGGATTTAGTTGACATCATCTCCTTGAGCCGGGATGAGATCGATCATTTGATGGAGAGGGCGGCCATTTTAAAGGCGAAACAGAAGGAGGGCGCCTCGTATACCCCCCTGCAGGGGAAGACCCTGGGCCTCATTTTCGAGAAATCCTCTACCCGGACCCGGGTCTCCTTCGAGGTGGGGATGTATCAACTGGGGGGTTACGCCCTGTTCCTCGATTTCAAGGATATGCAGTTGAACCGCGGAGAGAGCACTGCGGATACGGCACGGGTATTCTCCCGATACGTGGATGGGCTCATGGCACGGACGTTTTCGCATGAGACCATAGAGGAGTTGGCTCGATATGCAACAATCCCCGTCATAAATGGGCTCAGCGATCTGCTCCACCCCTGCCAGATTCTCTCCGATGTCTTCACCATCATGGAGAAGATGGGCGGGTATCGAGGGTTGAAGGTGGCCTATGTCGGGGATGGAAACAACGTGGCTAATTCCTGGATCAACTGTGCCGCTCGGTTGGATATCCACCTCTCCCTGGCTTGCCCAAAGGGGTACTGGCCGGATCCATCGATCCTCGAGAGGGCGAGAGGGGAATCGGAGCGGGAGATTCACCTGGTCGATGATCCCTACGAGGCCGTTGCGGAGGCGGATGTCATTTACACCGATGTATGGGCGAGCATGGGAAAGGAGGATGAACACGCCCAAAGGCTTCGGGTTTTTAGGGATTATCAAGTGCACTCCCGTTTGGTCAAGGCGGCAAAAACCGGGGTTCAGGTCATGCACTGTCTTCCCGCTCATCGGGGTGAAGAGATAACCGACGAGGTAATGGACGGAAGCCATTCCATTGTCTGGGATCAGGCGGAGAACCGGCTTCACGTGCAGAAGGCCATATTGGAGTGGTTGATGGGATAAATCAATCTCAAGCGTGGTCGTGCAGTGAAAGGACTCGGTGAAAATCAAGGGGCAAAGGAGACGATAAGCGATACGGAGGTAATATGGGATCCCGTGTAAACAAGATCGTTTTGGCCTATTCCGGTGGATTAGATACATCGGTCATCTTGAAATGGTTATGGAATGAGTACGAGTGTGAAGTGATCGCCTTCGTCGCGGATCTGGGTCAGGGGGAGGACCTCGAGGAGGTAAAGGAAAAGGCCTTGGCCACGGGAGCGAGAAAGGTTTATGTCGAGGATGTGCGGGAGGAGTTCGTAAGGGATTTCATCTTGACGGCTTTAAAAGCCAATGCCATTTACGAAGGCGGATATCTCATGGGGACATCCATCGCGAGGCCGCTCATAGCCATGAAACAGATGGAGGTTGTAGCGAGGGAGGATGCCGATGCCGTAGCCCACGGGGCCACGGGGAAGGGAAATGATCAGGTGAGGTTCGAGCTTACCTACATGGCCCTGAATCCCAATATCACCGTCATCTCCCCCTGGAGATTGTGGAACCTGAGGTCCCGAAAGGATCTCGTCTGCTATGCCCAGGAAAACGGGATTCCGGTTCCAGTCACGGCGGAAAAACCGTACAGCTGCGACCAGAATCTCTTTCATGTCAGTTACGAGGCTGGAATTCTCGAGGATCCGTGGTTGGAGCCGAGGGAGGATATGTTCCTGATGACCGTCTCACCGGAGCAAGCCCCGGACAGGCCGCGGTATATTGAGGTCGATTTCGAGGACGGAACTCCCGTGGGAATAGATGGGAAGCGGTATTCCCCGGCAAACCTCTTGGCAACCTTGAACGAGATCGGCGGGGAAAATGGGATTGGCCGTGTGGACATGGTTGAGAACCGCTATGTAGGGATGAAATCGAGGGGGGTGTACGAAACCCCCGGGGGAACGATTCTCCACGTTGCCCATCGAGCCATCGAGTCCATCACCATGGACCGGGAGGTGATGCACCTGAGGGATTCCTTGGTTCCCAAGATTGCGGAATTGATCTACTACGGGTACTGGTTTTCCCCCGAGATGGAGGTTATCAAGAAGGCCATCGATGAGACCCAAAGGGATGTGACGGGGACCGCTCGATTGAAGCTCTACAAGGGGAATTGTACCGTCGTGGGGCGAAAGTCAGAGAAGTCGCTCTATAGTGGCGAGTTCGCCACCTTCGATGAGGACAGCGTCTATGACCAGAAGGACGCGGAAGGATTCATCAGGCTGAACGCCCTGAGGTTGAAGATCCGGAAGATGATGGGAAGGTGAAGTCATGATTTGTGAACCGTTTTCCGTGTCCGTTTTGCTTATTGCTTATGGACCGGATAAACAACCGATAATGGACACGTCTCACGAGCACGGACACGATCCTCTGACGCGGTCTGCCGTCCGCCGTCTTCGGTCCTAATCATCACGAACACGGACAACGGACATAGTTCCCTTAGGAACGCCAGTTGATAAGAGGTCGCAGAGGAAAGATGGACGAGAGGTACAATCCAGAGGCAATTGAGCGCAAATGGCAGGCGTATTGGGAGGAGAACAAGCTGTTCCGGTCCGTGGAAGACCCGACCAAGGAGAAATACTATCTCTTGGAGATGTATCCATATCCATCGGGGGCAATCCACATGGGACACATGCGGAACTATTCCATAGGCGATGTCGTGGCCCGGTATAAGATAATGAAAGGGTATAATGTCCTCCACCCGATGGGATGGGATGCCTTCGGCATGCCTGCTGAGAACGCGGCCATAGAGAGCGGGGTCCATCCCGCCAGATGGACCTATGAGAACATCGATACGATGCGACGCCAGCTTAAGCGAATGGGCTTTAGCTACGACTGGGAGAGGGAGATTGCCACCTGCGATGCGGAATACTACAGATGGGAGCAGTGGTTTTTCCTCAAGATGTTCGAGAGGGGCCTGGCTTATAAGAAGCGATCCCTTGTGAACTGGTGCCCGAGCTGCCAGACGGTGCTGGCCAATGAGCAGGTTGAGGCGGGTCTCTGTTGGCGGTGTGAGTCAGAAGTGACTGAAAAGGAGTTGGACCAGTGGTTTCTCAAGATCAGCGATTACGCCGAGAACCTCCTGGAATATTGTGATAGATTACCGGGATGGCCAGAGCGGGTATTGAGAATGCAGCGGAATTGGATCGGGAAGAGCGAGGGGGCCGAGATTCGATTTCCCCTGGAGAATTCAGAGGAGGCCATCCCCGTATTCACAACCCGGCAAGATACCGTCTTCGGCGCAACGTTTATGACCTTGGCCCCAGAACATCCCCTGACGTTGGAATTGTCAAAGGGGAGGTCCCAGGAAAGGGATGTAAGGCAATTCGTGGAAAGGGTGAAAAGACAGAGCATGGCCGGAAGAACGGCGGAGGACACGGAGAAGGAGGGGGTGTTCATCGGGGCGTATTGTCTGAATCCCATGACGGGCATGAAGATGCCCATTCATGCGGGCAATTTCGTCCTCATGGAATACGGAACGGGGGCGGTAATGGCAGTGCCGGCCCACGATCAGAGGGATTTCGAATTCGCCAAGCGATATGGCCTTCCCGTGATCGTCGTGATCCAACCGCCTGATACCCCCCTGAGCGCGGAGACTATGACTGAGGCCTATGTGGGGGAGGGAACGCTGGTAAATTCCGGCCAGTTCAACGATATGGACAGCGTTGCGGCTCGCGAGGCAATTGTCCGACACCTGGAAGCCAAGGCGTTGGGGAAGAGGAGCGTCAACTATCGTATCCGGGATTGGGGCATTTCCCGGCAACGGTATTGGGGGGCTCCCATTCCCATCATCTATTGCCCTCGATGTGGAATGCAACCCGTCCCGGAAGAGGATCTTCCCGTTGTTTTGCCCCATGACGTGGAGTTCACGGGCAAGGGAGGATCTCCATTGGCGGAGTGTCGGGATTTTGTCGAGACTCGGTGCCCTCAATGTGATGGAGATGCTCGCAGGGAGACCGATACCATGGATACCTTCGTGGAGTCTTCCTGGTATTTCGATCGGTTCGCGTCGCCCCGGTACGACCAAGGACCCCTTGACAAGGAGAAGGTCGACTATTGGATGCCCGTTGATCAATACATCGGAGGCATAGAGCACGCCATTCTCCATCTCCTCTACTCACGCTTCTTTGCGAGGGTTCTCAGGGAATTGGGCCTGGTGAAGGATAAGGAACCCTTTACCCGGCTCTTGACGCAGGGAATGGTCATCAAGGATGGGGCGAAGATGTCCAAATCGCGGGGCAACATCGTTGATCCAGAATACCTCGTCGCCAAATACGGTGCTGACACTGCCCGGATGTTTTGCCTCTTCGCATCCCCGCCCGAGAAGGATCTCGATTGGAGCGATCAAGGGGTTGAGGGATCCTTCCGGTTTCTCAGCAGGGTGTGGCGGCTGGTTTACGAAAACCACGGTTGGATAAAGGGGGCCGAGCCATATTCGCATGAGGCTCCCATCGAACGAGATCTGAGGGAACTGCGAGGGAAAGTCCATAAGACGATCAAGAAGGTGGGCGAGGATATCGAGCGGTTTCATTTCAACACCGCCATCAGCGCCATTATGGAACTGGTCAATGCCCTCTATCAGTTCGAGTCGAAAAAGGGAGAGGATCCCACGGAACGTTCGGTATTCAGGGAAGCACTTGAGGCGGTAATTCTCCTCCTCTCCCCCTTTGTCCCCCACATTGCGGAGGAGTTAGGGGAAGCCATGGGAAAGGGGGAAAGCATTATGAAAACCCCCTGGCCCGATTACGATCGGAAGGCCATCGTTGAGGAGGAAGTCCTCATCGTGATTCAGGTGAACGGTAAGGTGAGGGACAGGGTTACCGTTCCATCCTCCATGGGAGAGGAGGAGATCAAAGGGGTGGCGCTGGAGAGGGAGAAGGTAAGAAGACATATCCAGGATAAGGCCGTCCAGACGGTTATCCTGGTACCCAGGAAGTTGATCAATATCGTCTGTGCCTGATCCCGTTCCCTTTTGTTGGATCCCTAAAAAACGCGTTTCTTTTCCCCTTTGTCATTCCCGTGAAGCACCCAGTTAAAGGTCATTTTCTCTTTTCTCTCATCTTCCTTCTGTTGGCGGGAATTGGTTGTGGGTACCGGCTTGCAGGGGAAGGATGGGGCCCACCATCGGAAATTCGATCCATTGCCGTTCCGACCTTCAACAATGAGACTTATGAAGCGGGCATCGAGACCATCGTCACCAATGCCCTCTTGAGGGAGCTTATCAAGGACAGACGACTCAAGGTTGTCGGGCAAGATGAGGCCGATGCCATCATGGAGGGAACGGTCACATCGTTCACCACCTCATCGGTGGCGTATGATCCCACCGGGGTGGTGTTGGAGTATAGGACGTGGGTCACCCTGGACGTAACGGTGAGACGGAATAGAAAGGGAGAGATCCTTTGGAGCCAGAGGGGTCTTTTAGAGTCCTCGGTCTACAGGGTTTCCTCGGAAGTCCTTCTCACTGAGGCGGAAAAAGGGAGGGCGATTCAGACGATCGCGGAGAAATTGGCGAGGAGAATTCGCCGGGGATTGTTTGAGGGATTATAATCGGTCATATACCATGGGCAATGCCGTCCATACAGGGTGAGATAGTGAACCCCTTTGCATTGGATGTGGAATGGAACCAGGGGAATATTCCCCTCGTCCTCTACCTTTATGGTGATGAGCCCTATATTATCGAGAAGGGAATTGAGGGGCTTCGCGCAAGCCTTATTCCAATTCATCTCCAGGACTTCAATAGGGATGTCTACTCAGCTGGTGAGGTTCCACCATCGAGGGTCGTTGATGCCGCGCGCACCGTACCCCTGCTGAACCCTTGGCGGTTTATCTTGGTAAAGGAAGCGGATCGTTTTTCGCCCCATGACGTCGGCCAACTCCTGGCATATGTGGAAAAGCCTTCTCCCTCCACATGCCTTGTCCTTTGGGGGAAAAGGGGTGGGCCGTGGAAGCAATACTTTCCCAGGATAAGAGAGGTGGGAGCGGTGATCCAGGTGAGGCCCTTTTTTGCCGGGAAATTGATCGGCTGGATCAAGCGGGAGGCCCAGGCCCATGGCAAGCGAATGACCAGGGAGGCGGCGGAATATCTAAAGGATATGGTGGGAAATGGCCTTCGAGAGCTCCACAACGAGATTCAAAAAGCCGTGGCCCATGTTGGGGAAAAACCCGTCATCGAGTTAGGCGATGTGGAGGAGGTGGTTTCGGAGGTGAAGACGAGGACGATATTTGAGCTGACCGATGCCATTGGAATGAGGAATTCCCTTGAGGCCCTGAAGATCCTGAGAAAGATGTTGCAGGCAGGAGAGGCCCATTTGAGAATCCTCGGCATGATCGCTCGCCAATTCCGTTTGATCTGGAAGGCGAAGTGCCTAGTATCAGAGGGGGCGACAAAGGAGGCGGTGGGAAGAAAGCTCAAAGTCCACCATTTTTATTTGGAATCCCTCCTTGATCAGACTTCCTCTTTCACCGAGGATAACCTACGGGAGGCATTCCGGCGATTTGTCGAGGCCGATCTGGCCATGAAGACGACGACCGTATCGAAAGAGCTCCTTTTGGAGAAGATGGTGATTGATTTGTGTCACTGAGGCGGTTGACAAATGTCCAGAAAACTGGAAAACGAGCTCTGGGAGACGAAGGGCGAGTTGTTCAGAGATCTCATTGGAGGGAGTTGACGAGTCGGGTGAGTCGTGAGACCTTTCTGGATGCGGTATTCCCGTGAATCACCCCCTTGGATTTGGCTTTATTGATAGCAGGTATGGCCTCGGCCAAGGCAGTTCTTGCCTTTTCGACATCCTTGGCCTCCACAGCCAATCTTACCCTTTTAACGACGGTTTTCAACGTGGATCGGATGTGGACGTTCCTCGCCCTCTTTTGCTCATTCTGCCTCTGCCTCTTGAGTGCTGACTTGTGAGTTGCCAACTCATCGCCTCCGTTGCGGGGATGGATTTTTCTCAGTTTGCTGCCGTATTGGCAGGCGTCATGCGATCAACAATTTTAATCATTTTAACGCATGCATGTCAAGGGCTCTCTCCATGAGCATGGTCGAACGCGAGAGGATAGCGAGGGCGGCAGGAGTTGTGGGAGCGGCTACTCTACTCAGCCGCATCTTGGGATACGCGCGGGACATGGTGATCGCGTATCTTTTTGGAGCCGGCTGGGCCACGGATGCCTTCTTCGTTGCCTTTAGGATCCCTAATACCCTGAGGAGGCTTTTCGGGGAGGGATCCATGACCGTTTCCTTCATTCCCGTCTATACCGACTACCTCGTCCACCGTTCGACTGAGGAATCCCAGGAGCTCGTCGATGTGGCCTTTACCCTGGCCTCCTCGGCATTGATGGGGTTGGCGGTTTTTGGAATCATCTTTTCGCCGCAGATTATCGCGGCCTTGGCCCCGGGCTTCGATGATCTGCACCAGGTCCGGTTGACCATCATCATGACCCGGATCGTCTTTCCCTATCTCTTTTTCATCGGTTTGGTCGCCTTGGCCATGGGTGTTTTGAATGCCCACCGGCATTTCGCTGCACCCGCCCTAGCCCCCGCCCTGCTCAATGTTTCCATGATCGCCGCGGCATATTTTCTCTCAGGCCGATTGGCCGACCCCATCGTCTCCCTTACCATCGGGGTCTTTTTCGGAGGGGTTATTCAATTAGCCTTCCAGCTCCCCTTTTTGATCAAAAAGGGGGTGCTGTTCAGGCTCAACTTCCATTTCCTCCATCCGGCCATCAAACGGATTTGCATATTGATGGGGCCGGCGCTCCTTGGCGTTGCCGTTGCCCAGATCAACGTCTTGGTGGGGCAAATTTTGGCCTCCTTTCTCCTGCAAGGATCCATATCCTGGCTTTACTTCGCATATCGCCTGATCGAGTTTCCCCTGGGTATCTTCGTCATCGCCCTGGGCACGGCTGCCCTTCCCAGTTTTTCGCAGTTGGTCTCCGAGGGAAGAATGGAGGAATTTCTGGATACCATCGGTTTTTCGCTGAGGCTTGTATTGTTTGTTACAATCCCAGCCATGGTGGGCCTCATCGTATTGAGGATCCCCATTATCCACCTTCTCTTTCAACACGGTGCCTTCGATTATCAAGACACCATCTTAACCGCACGAGCGCTCTTCTATTACGGGGTTGGGCTATGGGCCATAGCAGGGGTGAGGATCCTTGCGCCAGCCTTCTATGCCGTCCAGGACACCAAGACCCCCGTGAAAATAGCTGTGGTATCCCTGTTGGCCAATGTGGCGTTGAGCCTTATTCTCATGGGTCCCCTAAAACACGGTGGGCTCGCCTTGGCCAACTCCCTGGCATCCATGGTCAATTTCTTGCTCCTTTTCGTTTGTCTGAGAAAGAGAATAGGCGAGATCCATTGGGCGAAGGTCCTCAGATCCCTGCTTCAGGTGGGCGTTGCCAGCACCGTCATGGGGTGGGCTGCCCATTGGATAATCGGTAGCACATCCTGGGTTGGGCCCGGTTACTGGGGCGAGAAATCCCTCCTCCTGGGAGCAGGGATTGGTGCGGGATTCTTGATATACATCTGCATTTCGTATCTCCTGAGAAATGGCGAGCTTTCCTTTCTTATAGGGATGCTAAGGGGAAAGAGGAAACCGTTGAGCTTCAAAGGTGAACTCCAATGAACTGGGTGGGAGGACGGAGAAATGGTTGAGAAAGTTCTTCGGAGCTATTCCCTTTGACGGTGAGGGAGATTTTTGCCATGCCGCGATAGCGTGTCTCAGATATCGACGGGATGTAGTCGAACTGCCGCAGACGACAAGAATCTCTGCGCACCCGAGCCGTTGTAAAAGCTCTTGAACCAATTTAGCTTTGGGTGAGAATTGAAAGTGCCTAATCTAGGTACGCTCTCGTATGTGTACCGGATTAGGCACTTTTAGTTGGTATTTGCTCATCAGACGACAAGGTATTTGGAGACCACCTCCTCGTTCTCCCATATCTCCTTCATGGTCCCTTCGTATTGCATTACGCCTTTCTCCAGGATATATCCGCGTTCCGCCACCGCTCTGCAAAACTTGAGGTTTTGATCCGCCAGCAATATCGTTACCCCTTCATCCCGAATGCGCTTTATGACCTCAATCAGGTTCTTAACGACTAGGGGGGCCAGCCCCTCGGCAGGTTCGTCCAGCAGCATGATATCGGGATTTTTCATCAGTGCCCGACCGATGGCCAGCATCTTCTGTTCACCGCCGCTGAGATGGGTTCCCTTGCTGGAACGAAGATCCCTGAGTATGGGGAACAGGTCACAAACAGTGTCGATGTTCCAATAGCCCTGTTTCTTACGGGACATACGCCTGGCAATCTCCAGGTTCTCGAAGGTAGTCAGATCGGGGAATATCCTGCGGTCATCCGGGACATATCCGATTCCCAGGCGGGCAATCTCAAAGGGGTTTTTCCCGGCTATCTCTCCCCCTTGAAATCTGATACTTCCCCTTTTGGGCGGGCTTAACCCCATGATACTTCTGAGCGTTGTGGTCTTACCAACCCCATTTCTGCCCAACAGCGATACCACCTCCCCTTCATCGATGCCCAGGGAAATTCCCTGAAGGACATGGCTTTGGCCGTAATAGGTGTCGATCTCCTCGATTTGGAGGATCATGTGAGTTCTTCCCCGAGATAGACCTCTTTGACGTTTTGATTTTCCTTGATTTCGCTTGGTTTCCCATCGGCTATAATACCCCCCCTGTGCATGACGACGATGCGGTCGGAGAGGCTGAAAACCACGTCCATATCGTGTTCCACGATTACAAAGGTCGTTTGCCTCTGGGAGAGTTTTTTGATATTTTCCAGGATCTTCACACGCTCCACCGGATTCATCCCCGAGGTCGGTTCGTCCAGGAAGCAGAGCTCGGGTTTCGAGGCAATGGCGATGCCCATCTCCAAGAGCCTTTGATCACCGTGGGATAGTTCCCCGCCCACCATATCCCTTTTCTCCCACAGTCCAACTTCCCCGAGTATCCTCTCAACCTCCTCTATGGCATCCCTATGGGCCTCAATTCGCGAGAGGAACTTGAGGCTCTTATGTAGGTGGGATAAAACGGGAAGCTGGATATTTTTGAAAACCGTTAACATGGGGAAGATGTTCATGATCTGGAAGGAACGGCCCATTCCTCTTTTTACCCGTTCATCCGTGGGTATTGTGGTGATCTCCCGGCCCTTGAAGAAGATTTTCCCCGAATCAACGGGGAGACTGCCGGTTAAGAGGTTGATCAGGGTAGTTTTGCCGGCACCGTTTGGGCCGATGATCGATGTCAGTGCATCCGCGGTGAAATGGATGCTTACCCCATCCACCGCGGTAAAATGGCCAAAGGCCTTTCTGAGGCCCTCGGTTCTCAAGAGCTCGGTCATCGGCGACCCCCTTGGGCAAACCGCAGACGGATCCACGGGACGAGCCTCTTTTCAAAGATACTGACTACGCCGCCGGGAAGGCCCATTACCAATGCCACCACGATTGCGCCAAGGCAGATCAGCCAGTATTCGGTGAACCGGACGATGATGTCCTTTATCACGTAGAAGAGGAATGCGCCCGCGATGGGTCCGGCAAAGGTATGGATGCCGCCCAGCAGCGTGGCGAGCACGGGTTCAGCGGAATGCGTCCAATGGGCCACGGGCGGCGTCACCGTGTTCTCTAACGGGGGGAGAAGAGCTCCGGCCAGGCCGGCATAGAGGCCCGCAATGGTAAAGGCGATGAGACGATAATTCTTGACGGAGATACCGGCAAAGGCGATTCGGCTCTCGCTATCGCGAATACCCTGCAATGTCAGCCCGAAGGGGGAGTTGACGATTCGATAGAGGAGCATTATGGCTAGCAGGCAAACGATTAAGACGAAGTAATAGTAATTTCCCAGGGAACTCATATTAATGCTGAAGATGCCGGGTATTTCCAAGGGAGCCCTCGGTATGCCAACCAAGCCGTCGTCTCCGCCGGTCATGGTGCGCCACTTCCAGGCCAGGGAGTAGATCATCATCCCGAAGCAGAGGGTGAGCATGGCGAAATAGATGCGGGTATGGCGGATACACAGAAATCCCAAGATCAGGGCAATGATACCAGCGAACAATACCCCACAGATGACACCCGGCAGGAGGGAAGGAATCACCAAGAGCATCTTGGCACAGCCATATGCCCCGCATGCGTAAAAGCCCGCCTGACCAAAGGAGAGCAGGCCCGTATATCCCAAAAGCACGTTGAATCCCAGGGCAAATACGGAGAGCACTAAGATATGCATCGTCATGTACATGACGTATTTTCCCGCAACGTAAGGGAGCAGAAACAAAAACACGATCAGCGCCACAAGGAGGAGGATGGGGATTTTTCCGTTTCGTCCAATCATCGATCTACTCACCGAATAACCCCTCCGGTTTCAACAGTAAGACTACGGCCATCACCACGAAGATGATGAACAGCTCAAAAATGGGGAAAAGCAGGATGCCGTAGGCGGTCAATACCCCCACGATGACGGCTCCGAAAAAGGCCCCCTTGAGATTTCCCAGCCCGCCGATCACCGTTACCACAAAGGCCTGGATGATAACAGCGGTTCCTATTCCAGGGGCTACAACCCGGACAGGGGTGCTCAGGGCCCCTCCGAGGGCTGCCAGGGCCGCGCCGAACATGAATACCGTTGTAAACAGCATGGGGATATTAACCCCTATGGCCCCGGCCATCTCCCTATCCGAGGCCGAGGCTCGCATGATCCTTCCCCACCACGTCCTCTCTAGGATGAGCCATAGCCCAATTGCCACGCCTATCCCTGCCCCGATGATAAAGAGATTGTAGATGGGAAAGGGCCTGCCGAAGAGGAGTACGGCGCCGGTGAAGAAGTCCGGCATGGGGGGAATCATGAATACGCCGCCCCATGTCATCTTCACGGCGTCGTCGAAGATGAGGATAAAGCCGAAGGTCAGAAGCAGCTGATAGGGAACGTCCAGGTGATAGATATGCCGCAGGAAGAACCGTTCCATCAACAAGCCAATGAAGGCTACCCCGACAAGGCTGAGAAGGATGGAAAGCCAAAAATTAATCCCCAGGAGCCCATAGAAGGTAAAGGCGAAATAGCCGCCCAGCATGAAAAGGCTCCCGTGGGCGAAATTCAGGATTCCCAGGACTCCAAATACGATGGTCAATCCAGCGGCGATAAGCCAGAGATACATGGCCAGGCTCAATCCCACGAGCCCCTGAAAAGCAAGATTTTCCATTGTCTTACGCTGCTCTTTCCCTTTTCCCTTATTCTAAGGGGGAGCCAGGTAGCTCCTGGCTCCCCTATGGCCTGTTACTCAATGGGTGGAAAGGGTGGCTTGCGATAGTAATCTTCGGCAGGTATCACCTTAAGATCCCCTAATATGGGCAGAGGATAAGCCGGGTCGTGGATGACCTTGCCAGCTGGAACGTTATAAACGGCCTGATGGTCCTCAGGCCTGAAGTACCGCTCACCCCCGGGGCATTTGATCCTCATTCCCTCTATGGCCTTGATCAGCTTCGCCGTTTCCAGGCTCTTGGTCTTCTCGATGGCTTTCTTGAATACGTAGATGGCCGAATAGGAGGTCTCCGCCGAATAGTTGGGGTACCTGGCCCACCTCTTGAGGTATCGTTCAACAAAGGCCTTGTTCTCTGGCGTATCGGGCCAGTTGTGGATATAACGGGCGGTAGCCCAGAGTTTCCCCTTGAATTTATCCTTTGCGACCTCCCGTGCCAATCCCTCTAACAAATCGACGGAGCCGCCCATGGCCTGCCACCATGCCTGGACCTGATCGAAAACCCCCAGGAGCAGTGCCTGCCTCAGGAGCATTACGCCCTCACCTGCCCACGGCGTGGAAAAGATCCCATCGGGCTTTTTGGCCATTACCGCCGAGAGGTGGGGCGAAAAGTCAGTGGTCCAGAAGGGCGCCCAGGCCTCAGCCACGAACTCCACATCGGGCCGATACTTCTTCAGGGTGGATTTAAAAAGGGTCCAGCACGTCCGCCCATACTCATAGTCGCAGTTGACGCCGGCCCATTTCTTAATTTCCGGGAAATCCTTGAAGACCAGCGCTGGAACGATGCTGTCTTGGTAGGTTGGGACGCTTATCCTAAAGATATGCTTAATTCCCTTTTCGTACACCAGCTGTTCGGTCAGCTTTTCCGTAGACGCGTGGCAGAAGATGTGGATCCGATCGAGCTCAGGCAGCACGGGGCCGAGCGCCATGCAGACGCCGCTGGAATCCACCCCGAAGAGAAGGTGTGCCCCCCAATCCTGAACCATATACCTGGCATTCTTAACGGCTACTGCCCCTTTTAACTCCGAATCCATGAACTTTAGCTCCAGCTTGCTCCCCAGTATGCCGCCCGCCGCGTTTATCTCATCAATTGCCAATGTAGACCCCATGATCATCTGGCGTCCATAATCAGCGTGGGCCCCAGAGGTCACTCCCTGTCCCCCAATTTTGATTACCTTGGGTAGCGGTCCGGGAATTGCCGAAGGCGCTATGGCAAAAATTACCAGCAAACACACGCCTAATAGTGCAATCAATTTTTTCATAAAACCCCCCTCCTTTCCTGTTTGGCCGTTCTTGGTTCATTATGTTTCTCTTTCAACCACCTCCTGTTTTAAAACTGATTTCCCCTTGCGTCATCACCTCCTTCAATCGAAATACTGTTTGCCCCGCCCCGTTCTTTATAACAAAAACATCATATTGTCAAGAAAATTAGGAATAACAAGGGGTCAGGTCTTGAATTATCAGTTTCTCCGTTTTGTTGCTGGTTTTTATACCTAGGCACTCCGGTTTAAATCTCCGGGCGCAATCTACCATATCACCTCCAGGGGAAGTGCCCGCTTGCCTATATTTAAAGACGACCAAGACAGGCGGCGGTTTTAGCCATCCCCCAGGAGGGGATCACAAGATTTAACCGGCTCTGCCACGCCTACTACCTTAATGGATGACCACTACCATCTGGTGGTGGAAACGGTTAATGGTAATCTTTCCCGGGGGATGCGACACCTCAATGTGAACCTCTTTCGGTGAGGGGAATTTATCATAGACTGATAATTCAAGACCTGACCCCATTTTCTCTTGACTCTCCTCAATGCGAGCCAATATAATGCACTGGTATCGAATGTAAGTGGTCTAAATGTCGTTGATAGTTTTATGGCCCCTCTCAGAATGGGTGCCCGGAGATCACTGGGAGAAATAAACGATGTTTGAGATATTTTCCCTGGAAGCGAAGAAGGCCTTTGTTTCGGGGGCCAGTCGGGGCTTGGGACGTGAGATTGCCTTGACCTTGGCCGAGGCGGGCGCCGATGTGGCCCTGGCTGCCCGAACGGTTCCGGACCTGGAGGAGACGGCCGAGACCATTCGCAAAATGGGGAGGCAGGCCCTGGTTTGTCCCATGGATATCTCCAACATCGACGATATCGAAAAGGCCGTTGATGATGCAGCAAAGGCCTTGGGCCGAATAGACATCCTCGTTAACAATGCAGGGATTGCTGGGGAGAGCCCAGTCATGGAGATGACGGCCGAGACCTGGGATCGGGTCATGGAGGTGAACCTCAGAGGCCACGTTTTCTGTACCAAGGCAGTGGGTAAGTACATGATCGAGAATTGCTCCGGCAAGGTCATCAATGTCGCCTCCATTTTGGGGCTGGTGGGAGTTGCTTACCACAGCCCCTACGCAGCCAGTAAGGGAGGGCTGATTCAGTTCACCAAATCGCTGGCCCTCGAGTGGGCACGGTATAACATCCAAGTGAATGCCCTCTGTCCGGGCTACTTGTTGACTGATTTAAACCGGGAGTTCTTTGAGACGCCTCGTGGTCAGAAGGTCATCAAGAAAATACCCATGCGCCGAGCCGCAGACCTGAGGGAGATCCGAGGCGTTACCCTGCTCTTGGCTTCCGATGCCTCCAGCTTTATGACGGGCTCAGTGGTGGTATTCGATGGTGGCCAAACCATTGGGTAGCGGCTATCAACCCAATGGGCTTTTACCCTGGAATGGGGCATCTTGGGCAGTTCTTCAGTGCACTTAACCCTTTATCACAGCGGTGTTTTTGCGCGCTGAAGTGCGTGATGTATGAGGGGGAACACTATGGAATACAAAACCATTGTCGTTGAAAGGAAGGATCGCGTTGGCATTATCACCCTCAATCGCCAGGATTATATGAATACCTTCAGCACGGTCCTTGCCAGGGAGTTAAATGCCGCCCTCGATGAATTGGAGAACGAAGGGCATATACGCGTTGTCGTTATTAAGGGGGCGGGAAAGTCTTTTTGCGCCGGAATTGATCTGGCCGAGTTTTCGGGAAAGACGCTTTTGGAGTATCGCGACTGGATTGGGGGGATGGAGAGGATGAATCTCACCATCGCGGGAATGGGAAAGCCCGTAATTGCGGCTGTGCATGGCTATGCCGTTGCTAATGGAGCCGGTTTGCTTGCCGCGTGCGATCTGGCCATCGCCGCCGAAGGAACGCGAATCGGCACGACGGCGATAAATGTGGGGCTTTTCTGCATGGGCCCAGCGGTTCCCCTGTCCCGATGTGTGGGCCGGAAAAAGGCCTTGGAGCTGTTGCTTACGGGTACCATGATCGATGCCCGAGAAGCTGAGCGGATTGGCCTCGTAAACAAAGTCGTTCCCCAGGAGAGGCTTGAGGAGGAGGCCTTGGAGCTGGCCAACCAACTGGCAACCAAGAGCCCCATTGCCCTCCAGATGGGGAAGCGCGCCTTTCATACCATGGCAGACATGGAATACGCTAAGGCCCTGGACTACATGAATGAGGTGATGGCCGAGCTGTGTACCACCGATGATGCAAAGGAGGGTGTGGATGCCTTTCTCACCAAGAGAAAGCCCCAATGGAAGGAGCGTTAACCGGAGTTTCCTGACTTTTGGAGAACACGTTTGTCCATGAGCGAAGTCTGCTGGAGAAGTGGGGAACCCATCGAGAGCGAGCAGATTACCATTTCGCAACCGGTTGTTGCCCGGGTTTCCCGGAGGAACGTTAAAGAATTTTGGGTAACCATTCTTAGTGAAGCGAAACGGCCGCAAATCTAACTGTTTGAGCCCGCAGGGCGAGTTTTAGATTTGCAGTGAAGCGAACTTTAGAATGGTCCAAGATTCTTTTCAGTGAGCGAAGGGGAATTCGGGCAACAGACCAAAGAACATTGAAGCGAAGGGACAAGGGTGTTCCCCTAAGAAAAGCATATTCCCATGAAAGATCAATTGGTTTCAATAATTCGAGATGGAAAAACCAGGAAACTCCGCGAGCGCTAATTCTTGACATTAGCCGTGACGTCGGTATATCAGTATATAGGTAGGAAACAACCGATGTGGTATCCTCCGAGCTTCTCAGCCCGAGGGACAGGTTCTGCTTCAGACAAAAGTTGAAAGGGATTAAGCAATGATCAAATCATTGGAGGGTCTATCGAGGAGGGATTTCTTAAAGTTCTGTGCAGGAGCTGCCGCGACCTTCGGGCTCTCGGATCTCTTTACCGCTGAAACGATTGCTGACGCCCTGGCATCTGCCGCCAAGAAGCCTCCCCTCATCTGGCTGGAGGGACAGGACTGCGCCGGCTGCACCATTTCGCTCATTAGCGTGGAGAATCCCTCACCGGCGAGTTTGATCCTTGACAAGCTCTCCGTGAGGTACCACGAAACCATAATGGCCGCCTCGGGCTCCATAGCTGAAAAGGCCCGGGAGGATACCATCAGGGAAGGGGGTTACGTGCTGGTCGTGGAAGGATCAATACCGAGCGCCGACGATCGCTTCTGCATGGTCGGGGGACACCCGTTCAGGGAGATCGTGAAGGAGACCGCGGAGAGGGCCGCAGCCATTATAGCCGTGGGGGCCTGTGCCGCCTTTGGCGGTATACCACGGGGTACTCCATCAAAGGGGGTTCCTGTCAGCACGATCCTTCCAGGCAAGACCATTATCAACCTCCCCACGTGTCCGGTTCACATGGATCATTTGGTGGGAACCGTCATCTACTTCCTGGTGACCCATAAGGCCCCCCCCCTCGACAAGCTGGGCCGACCCTTGATGTATTTCGGCATGTTGGTTCACGACAACTGTCGGCGCAGGGCACATTTCGATGAGGGAGAGTTTCTGACGGACTGGAACGATCCGAAGCAGAGGGACTGGTGTCTTCTGGGGAAGGGGTGTAAGGGCCCGGAGACTTACTCCGACTGTCCGATCCGGCGCTGGAACAACGGGATCAGCTTCTGCATCGACGCCGGGGCCCCTTGCCAGGGGTGTTCCGAGCCGGGCTTCTACGATGAAAACACCCCCCTCTACGCAATGGGGCCGGCAACGGACAGGATTCTGGCCAAAAAGGCCGCTGGCCTCATTCCCAGGAAGGAGAACGCTTAAGAGAGGGGGTCTCAAATCATGGGAAAGCGAATCACCATTGATCCAATAACGAGAATAGAGGGACACCTCAAGATCGAAGTAGAAGTCGAAAACGGCAAGGTCAAGGACGCCTGGAGCAGCGGGACTATGGCCCGCGGATTCGAGGCGCTTCTCCTGGGAAAGGATCCACGGGATGCCAGTTATGTGACGAGCCGTTTCTGCGGCGTCTGCTTCAGCGTCCACCAGATGGCCTCGGTCCGTGCCCTTGATGCGGCCTTCGGCGCCCAAGTTCCCTGGGGCGGGACCCTTCTCAGAAACTTGGTCATGGGCGCCGAGTACATCTATGACCACCTGGTTCACTTCTACCACCTGAGCGCCTTGGACTACCTGGATATCATGGCCATTGCTAACTACACGGGCAAGGATGCGGAGTTGAACAAGGTCAAGGAGAAGATAGTGGGTCTGGTTCAACGGGGGGACACCTTTCCCCTGACCCCTCGGTACGGGCCCGATGAGTTCAGCGTCAAGGATCCCGATGTGGTCATCTCGGCGGTGAAACACTACCTGGACGCGCTGAAGATGCAGATCAAGGCCAAGAACATGGGGGTCATCTTCGGGGGCAGGGCTCCCCATTACCAGAGCATTGTGGTTGGCGGATTTACCCAGTATCCCGACATCAACCAGGTGACTCGATTCCGCTCCATGCTGGATGAGCTGGCGGCCTTTGTCAACGAGGTCTATATTCCCGATGTCGTGGCCTTTGGGACTGGACCCTTGCTTCCCCTGGCCAAGGCGGGCATTGGGGGAGGGCATCCGAACTACATCTCCTATGGGAGCTTCGAGTTGAACGAGGCCGGGGATAAGCTCGTCTTCAACCCGGGGGTGGTGGTGGGCTTGAAGGGGACCAAGCACGTCATGGTCCGGCCCTTTAAGCAAGAGAAGATAACCGAGTCGGTTCGGTACAGCTGGTACAGGAAGGATCCCCCGAGGCATCCCTCTGAGGGGGCCCAGGTCTTCGACTTAGAGCGATCGGATGCCTATTCCTTTGTGAAGGCCCCCCGGTACGGAAAGACGCCCATGGAGGTCGGGCCCCTGGCCCGGGGGGTGGTGGACCAGGATCCGACGCTCTTCGGGCTGATGAACGACTACGGGGTAAGGCCGGGAGCCGTGGCGCGACACGCGGCCAGGGCCATTGAGACGAAGAAGGTGGTGGACGCTATGTATCACTGGTGCGACGAGCTGACGGCGGCCATGACCAAGCCCGGCTTTAGGATCCACGACACTGTTAATTGGGATCCGCCGGCGGAGGGGGAAGGGGCCGGATTCTTCGAGCCCCCGCGGGGAGCCCTTGGGCATTGGATACGGATCAAAAACCTCAAGATTGCCAATTATCAGGCCGTTGTCCCCTCGACGTGGAACGCCTCACCGCGGGATGAGCGGGGCACCCGGGGGCAGTACGAGGAGTCCCTTATCGGCGTTCCGGTGCCGGATCCCGAAAATCCCATCAACGTGGTGCGGGTGATCCGGTCCTTCGATCCGTGCCTG
>Ga0209636_10000189_pt1 | contig 52692 bp, 54 predicted proteins | sample DeeMarSWOR152_54_FD_187464 | JGI IMG/M metagenome (GOLD analysis project Ga0209636, IMG submission 187464) | Marine sediment microbial communities from White Oak River estuary, North Carolina - WOR-1-52-54 (SPAdes) (version 2) | ecosystem: Environmental > Aquatic > Marine > Intertidal zone >...
GAAACGTTTTCAGGCTTAAACCCGTTCACAACAAAGACCCTAACTCGTTTCTCCTTCAAGATTTTGACTGCTTCCGGGTCGATAATCTGGTGTATCCCAGCTTTATGCTTGTTTTCAGCGAAAACCCTCAGCAAGTCTTCGTAATGTAAGTGGTCAAGTTTAGCTGCATCCGCATATTTCTTAGGATCTTTGTCATATATGCCCTCCTGATCAGTAGCTTTAATGAGCAAATCAGCATTTGTTTGTTCAACAATCAACGCCGCGACTGTGTCTGTGGTCATGCCTGGTTTTAGACCGCCCATAACTGTGATTTTTCCTTCACGTAAACACTCTTCAGCATCCTCAATCGTTAATGGAACAGCCCTGCATCCTAGCTCTCCGAGTTTTTGGAGGAAAAGCTGAGCGAAAATCCTTGAAACAGAAATTGCAACTTCGTCTTGAGCTCTTTCGTGTAGCCCCAAATCCTTTGCGATATTAATAAATTCTCTTGCTAGGGCGCCACCTCCGACAACAACAGCTGGCTCGTGTCCTTGCTCCTTCAAATCTTTCAATAAGTCCACGTACTTGTTGATTAAAGCTGGATTGATCGGTGAAGCTATAACCGAGCCGCCTATTCGCAGCACAATCAGCATAAACTTCTACATCCTCTTTCATTCATATTATACAACTTATAAGTTAAAATTCTTTAGAGGAACCTGTTCAAGCCTTGCTCAGCTTTCCTTCTCGCTTGTACGTCTATTGTTTTTCCGAATTTTATTCGCATTCCATCTTTAGCGGCGATTATTGGAACGCCTGTTTCTTCTTCAATACGTCTTGCCTCTTTTGCTGGTCCTCTAAATATCATTTGCATTCCGAAATGCGTCAAAACAGCCTGTTCTGGGCGTGTTTGCTCAACGATTTTTATTGCATCATTTGTTGTCATATGTCCCTTCCAAGGTTTACCAGATGGCCTCATCACACATAATATGAGAAGCCTTACGCCTCTGCAGTATTTGCTTACACCTTCAAAATATTCTGTATCGCTTGTATAGGCAAAACTTCCAGATTCTAAGGTTTCAAATCTGAAGCCAACAGTGTCAGGGTCTGTGTGTCTTGCTTCAGTCACCAGAACGTTGATGTTGCCAACTTGAAAATTCTTGTTTGGTAAAGCCTCAATTACACGTTCGGGCATTTCCTGATGATATTTAGAAACAACTGGGTCGAATCCCATATCATTACCATGCAAGACGCTTTTCGAAGCGGCTAAGACTCCGCGTTTCTTTTTTGTTCCTTTAGTCATGGCTTCTATTAATACTTCAGCGTCTGTGTAATGGTCTGGGTGGCAGTGGGAAACGAAAACGGCGTTAAGCTTCTGAGGATTTAAGCCTTCACGAATTGAGTGAACCAGCGCTCCAGGGCCGGGGTCTAAATGAAAGTTTGAATCTTTGCTGATTATGCGGATTCCAGCAGTACGCCTCTTCTGAGTGATTGTTGCAAATCTCCCACCGCCTGTTCCAAGCATTGTTATCTCAATTTGAGGGGTCATGGACAGTTTTATAGTAACCAGATGATTTTTGTCTTGTGCTTATTTTTCACGAGCATGAACTTTCAGTATAGTTTTAATAGTTTATTGGAGCTTTTATGAAATCTGTTGTAGGTTGGTCAATGAGTGAAATACGATTCAGTCATCGTTCGCTTTGGCGGAGAGATAGGCATTAAGGGTGAATGGACAAGAAGGGCCTACGAGAGACTATTGCTGAAGAATATAATGAAAACTTTAGAACACAACTGCGTCCATTACGAGAAATTCATACGGAAACGGGGTAGAATCTACATAAAAGCAAGAGATGCTCAAGAAATTGCTTCAGAGCTAACTGGAGTTTTCGGTGTTTCTTCGGTTTCTTCAGCCTTGGAAACCACTTCGGACATGAATAGAATCGTGCAGAAGACTGTTGAATTAGCAGACACTTTGTTGAAGGATGGAAGCAGTTTTGCGGTTCGCTGTCACAGAGTTGGAAAACATCCTTACTCAAGCGGGGATGTTTGCAAAGAGGTTGGAAAACAAATTTTGGAGCAGTTCAAGAACCGAAGTTTGCAGGTGAATCTGAAAAATCCTCAGTTCACTGTAAGTGTTGAGGTTAGAGACGAATGTGCATATGTCTTCGCGGAGACGTTGCATGGTGCAGGCGGTTTTCCACTCGGGTCCCAGCCAAAAGTCGTCTGTCTGTTGAGCGGAGGGATAGACTCAGCAGTGGCTTCTTGGCTTGTGATGAAGCGTGGATGCCCCATTGTTCCATTGTACTTTGATATTGTGCCTTTCACGGATGAGTCGGCAACCGTCAATGCTTCGGATGTCGCTAGAAAACTGTTTGAATGGTCCATCGGCTTTTCGAGAAGAATGTACGTCGTGTCGCACGGTAGAACCCTTGAAACCTTTGTTAGGGAGAGCCCGAGAAAGCTGACTTGTATATTGTGCAAGCGTATGATGTACCGTATTGCTGAACAAATTGCAGAAATGGAGAAGGCTGAAGGAATAATAACTGGCGAAGCCATCGGAGAACAAGCAAGCCAGACTCTGCACAACCTAAGGGTTTTAGACGAAGCGATAACTAGATATCCTGTACATCGTCCACTTTTAGGCTTCAACAAGGTGGAAACGGAAGAATTAGCCAAAAAAATCGGCACGTTCAATATTTCAACCAGAAAAACTAAACGTTGCGGGGCAGTGCCCGCAAGACCAGCCACCAAAGCAAAGTTGGAAATTGTAAAGAAAGCTGAACACGAGCTTGACATAGAAGGAATGGTTGAAGCGTCAGTAAGAGCAGCGAAAATTGTGACAGTTTAGGCTTAATGAAACTTCTTATTAACAAAATTGAGCTATTCTATTCAGGTTATGTCATCGGCAGAAGTTGCGGTCCAAGTGTTTCGTGAACTGGAAGGCGAAGACCTTAGAGTACTGCAAGTGATAGAGGCTGCCATGGGCAAACATGAATTCGTTCCAAAAGAATTGGTTGCAAGATTCACCAAATTCAGCTCTGAAGAAACATTATTTAGAATCGGTCGTCTGGACAGATTCAGGCTCATCCGTAAAACGCGAAGCCCCTACGTAGGGTACGTGTTGAACTATGCAGGATATGATTGCTTGGCAATAAACGCCTTTGTTAAGGGGGGAACTCTTGAGGCTTTCGGAAAACCTTTAGGAGTAGGCAAAGAGGCAGACGTTTATGATGCATTAAACCCGAAAGACGAGAGAATAGCCGTGAAATTTCACAGACTGGGCAGGATCAGTTTTCGCCAAACTACACGGAAAAGAGGGTACACTACTGAGCATACTAGCTGGCTTTTCCAGTCCAGAGTTGCAGCAGAGAAAGAGTTTCAAGCCTTAAAGCTTGTCTTTACCCATGGTGTAGCTGTTCCGAAACCAATAAGTCAAAACCGCCATGTGCTAGTGATGGGAATGATTGAAGGAGCAGAGCTTGCAGAATACAAGGAAATGTCTGAGCCGGAAAGAGTTCTAAAAGAAATATTGTGGAACATTCGGAAGGCGTATTTGAAAGCAGGTGTAATTCATGTGGATTTGAGCGAATATAATGTCATTTTGAAGCCTGATGGAAAGATTCTGATAATTGATTGGCCGCAATACGTGACGAGGAATCATCCTAACGCACAGCAGCTTTTGACTCGAGATGTGAAAAATATTCTGTTGTTTTTTAAGCGTAAGAATATGCTGAAGGGTGAACTTGGAAAAGCGTTAGCGTACGTCATGGGAAAGGGCGAGACCGCTATGTAGGCATGTCTAGCATTATGCAGAGTATGTTGTTTCCACGCAGTAAGACGTTTCCGTAGTTGGTGATGGGCTGGCCGTTTCTGGATTCGGTTGCTCCTTCTAAGAGTATGTTCATATGCCCGTCACATTTGACCATTTTTCCTTTGTATTCGCAGCCGTTCTTGAGGAGAACTGCAATGTGAGCGTTTAATTGCTTAACCAGCACGTTTAATGGTTTTTTGCTAGGTTCCATCCAAGCACCTTTAGTTTCTCTTCAATTATTCATATCCACAACATTGTTAATATAAAAGTTTTAGGGTCATGTTAAGGCATAACAAAAGTTTGAGTTCTATGATTATCCCTGTACCTAGGCGTGCAGATATTATGAAACAGGCAGCGTTCCATCGGTTGTTTGATGACCGGTCTTGTTGGCAGACAATTCACAGTCTGGAAAACTTATATGAATTTATCATGTTTTTCTGTCTCAAATGAGAATAAAAGTAATATATAGATCAGTGTCTATGTAAATAGAACGTCACGCCTCCATTGATCTGCAACAAATGGAAACCGGCGAACTGCAAATGAGTCGAAAAGATGCAATATCGGAGTTGAGAGCTTCCAGCAAGCGTGCCGGGAGACTCTACCCGATACTTTTGGACAGGCATGGAAACATAATAGATGGGCTTCACCGTTTTAAAGCAGATGAGAACTGGCCTAAGATAGTGCTTGAAAACATAGGGACTGTGAAAGAGAAGCTTATAGCGAGACTGGTAGGCAACGTGTGTAGAAGGCATGTGTCAGCTGAAGAGAAAAGTGAGTTATTAGAAAGGCTTGGAGAGGTATACTTTAACGAAGGGGTGGAACCTGGAAAGATAGCTTACGAAATAGCTGATGAGACAGGGATGAGTTACAGGTGGGTTATGAATTATCTGCCTGACAAATATAAAGCAAGACCCGGTCTTGGAGGTCCTTCTAAAGTATTAAGCGTTTACAAAAGTAAAGAAAAAACGCAGAAAAGTAAAGATGCGCGATATGCAACTTTAGATGATGAACTTACATTGTCGAATCCTCAGCAGAAAATCTTATCTGTAAAGAATTATGCGAACACAAAGTTTGTCAACATCGTCTTGGAAAAGCAGTTCTACTTGAAGATTGAGAAGATAGCCGAGAAGCTAGGGACAAAATCAGACATACTAATCAATAACACTTTGCTCCTAACACTGAAAAAACTGGAAGACATGGCAAAACATGTGCGCTAGCACTTTTTCAGCAGAGAGAAAAATTCGTAAATACAAATGCTTTAGCAGTCTTTTTCAGTTTTTAGAGGGTCTTTTCCCAGAAACCTTTTGGTCTATTTGAGAGAGTAAGGATTTAATCTTTTTAGGCCTGTGACAGAGTCGTATGTATTGTCTGTGGATATGATTTTTGAATCGTAGAGCATTGCTGATGCTGCGTGGTGGGAATCGTAGAAGGTTAGGTTGTGTTTTTTCCTTAGGTTGGCGGCTTTGGCTATTTGTTCACACGTCAGGGGATAGACGCCTAGTCCGTATAGAGATAGCAGCTGGCTTAGATCGGTGAAGAATTTGGATATGTCTTTTAGGGTGGCCTTTCTTTTCTCCACGAGGATGTTGCCCGTCTTCAAGTTTAGCTCTAACTCATGCAATGCAAGGGAGTCAATCTTAACGTTTGTTAACTGTTTTCTCTTTGTTAGAGTTAGGAGTTTTTTGACGGTTTGGTGATGATCATCTTTTGGATCTAGAGCGGCGTAGAGAAGGTCAGCTTCCAGAATCGGCGTGTTTCTTTTCCTCCCTTACTGTGCGTTCAGCCTCTTCCTCAGCGGTTTCATCAAGGTCTCTGATAGGTTTTGCTCGGGAGACTCTTCCAATCAAGGTTTTCAACGGGTCTGGAACAGGAGTTAACACCAACTTGCCCTCCTCTTCACTTAGCTCAAAGTAGTCGGTTTCCACTTTGTTTCTAAATTCCGATGGGACGACGAGTCTTCCTCGTTCATCAATCTTTACTACAGCTCCCATTACAACCACTATCGGATAAAAAGCGAAATGGGATAATTAAATCTTTCCCATAAATGCGAACCGCTATCCTCGCGTGGGCCCACGTATTGTTTTATTTCCTGTTTTTGTGTTGTGTTCTCAGAAGATTTTCTGGAAATGGCAACGAATATAAAAAGAGGCTTCGAATAAATGTTACAAGGCGTAGGCTATGAGTGTTAAGGTATTAAGAGACATAAGAGAAGAACTCAGGGAGCTTAGGCTTCTGTATAAAAGACTGGTTGAGAGGCTTATACCTGTTGAAGAGCCCTCTGAAGAAGAGAGAAAAGCAATCGAAGTAAAGGATGAGATAGCTGACGAAAAAGAGTTTATGCAAGCTCTGAGCAAGAACAATGTTTGACATTGAAATAAAGAGAAGCTCGCGTACGTGCTCTACAATCTTGAAAGAGTTTCTTTGGTAAGAATTTTAAGTAAACGCCTATATTCTCAAGAATGATTAAGAATGAAGATAGTAGTCGTCGATCACGTCTATCTGGAAGAAGAGCACGTTAAGAGGTTAAGATCCATCGGTGATCTGGAAGTCTTTAAGGATCCACCTGAGACGCCTGATGAATTGAAAGAGAGAATGAAGGACGCTGACATTGTAATAGTTGGTTGGAGTGATTTGACTAAAGACGTGATTGATTCCGTCAAGAAGCTCAAGATGATTGCGATATGGGCTACTACTTGTCATTACGCGGATGTCAGTGCAGCAAAGAAGAAAGGAATTGTGGTTACACATGTTCCGGGCTACGCTACAGAAGCCGTTGCCGAGCACACTTTCGCCTTGTTGTTGGCGGCCATTAGGAAACTGCTATCAGCTGACAAACATGTTAGAAAAGGCGATTTTGATTGGAGACCATATAGAGGCGTCGAATTGCACGGAAAGACTCTTGGCATAATTGGCACAGGATCGATTGGCTGCAGAGTTGCTGAGATAGCTAAAGCTTTTGAGATGCAGATCTTAGCTTACGACAAGTATCCGAACGTGAAGAAAGCTGAAGAGATCGGGATGAAATACATCGATCTTAATATGTTGTTGAAAGAAAGCGACTTCATAACTCTGCATGTGCCTTTGACCTCTGAAACGGAGAGACTGATAGGGAAGAAAGAAATCAAGGCTATGAAAAAGGGTGCTGTTATAATTAACACGTCTCAAGGCAATGTAATCGATGAGAAGGCTTTGATCGAAGCGTTGAAATCAGGCAAAATATTTTTTGCTGGCTTAGATGTCTTCCAAGAAGAACCTCCATCCGAAGATAACCCCTTGTTCAAGCTTGAGAATACGATATTTTCTCCTCACGTTGGGTTCCATACGGCCGAGGCGGCGAAGAGATGCACTGATGTCTGCATCGATAATGTTGTGAAGTTTTTGGAGGGAAGGCCGCAAAATGTTTGTTAGCTTGCGTTTAGGTTGATGTTTTAGAATGTTGGGTGATTTGATGTGTATTTGACCAGAGAGGAAGAAAGAATACTTGACGGCGAACTCGGAGAAGGAACACAAAAGGCGATTGAGTTGCTTGTAGCCATTGGAGACGCGTATGACGCTGAAAAAATGATCCCTATAAGCCGTGCGCATGCGGCTTCAAGCGGTCAGGAAGGAGACTTGTACTTTGTGGAGCTTTTGGCCAATGGGGGCGCCCGTTGTAAGGTGCCTACGAGCACGAATCCGGTGTATGACATTGAGTATTTCGATAGACTGTTTGAAGTTCCGAAGGATGAAGGCGAGGTGGCTCGGAGAGTTATGGAAGCCTACAAGCGAGTAGGTGCTATACTCAGCTGGAGTTGCGTGCCATATATGGCAGAGAATATTCCATTGTACGGCGAAACCGTTGCCTTTTCAGAATCAAGTGCTACACCTTATGTGAATTCTGTTATTGGCGCTAGAACCAATCGGGAAGCAGCTCAAAGCGCACTAGCTGCAGGAGTCATCGGCAAAACCCCGAACTATGGACTGCACATTACAGCTAATCGCAAGGGCACGGTTCTAGTCAAAGCAGAAGCAACCCTAAAGGATGAGTTTGATTATACGCTTCTCGGGTACTACGTTGGTAAGCAGATACGCTATGGAATTCCCGTGCTTACTGGCATGTCAAGACGACCGAGCACGGAGGAATTCATAAACTTCTGCGCGATGTCAAACACTTCTGGCGCCGTATCCATGTTCTACATGCCTGGATTCACTGTTGAGGCTTCCACGGTTGAAGAAGCCTTTCAAGGCGACACTCCAGGGGACAAGATTACTGTGACCGATCACGAGCTTGAACAGGCTTACGAAGAGCTTCAAACGACTAGTGGAAAAATCGACTTCGTCATGCTTGGATGTCCACATTACACGCTGAAGCAGATTGAAGACGTAGCAAGGCTCTTACGTGGAAGAAAGATACATGATGATGTGGCGTTTTGGGTTTGCACATCGGCTACAGCTAAGATTTTGGCCGAAAGAATCGGCTATGTGGATATTATAGAGAAGGCTGGGGGACACGTTGTGGTGGATACGTGTATAGATGAGCCGTGTTGGATTGTGTACAAGGATAAGGTGGGTATGACGGACTCGCCTAAATGCGCTTACTATCGGAGATTTAAAGAAGCCATTGTAGCGAGACTGAAAGACTGTGTTGACGCAGCAGTCAAAGGAGAATGGGAAGTGAAAGTTTGAAGATCATGTTGAGATGTCACAAGATTATAGGCGGCTGTGGAGAAGGTGAGGCTTTGGTTTCTCATGAGCCCATCTGCTTCTACCTTACGGATCCCAAGACGGGCATAGTAAGAGAGACAACACATGAGTTGGTTGGAAAGAACCTGGCAAACAAGGTGCTTGTGTTTCCGTCAGGAAAAGCCAGTTCGGTGGTTCAGATCGACGGCCTCTTTAAACTAGCGTCAAACAATGTTGCTCCCCAAGCGATGATTGTTAAGGATGTGGAAACAGTGCTCGTAGTCAGTGCGTTCATAGCGAAAGTTCCTTTGGTAGACAAGTTGGAAAAAGACCCGTTTCAAATCATTCACACTGGCGACTTCGTCAAGGTAAACGCCGAAAAGGGCATAGTCACAATAACAAGGCATGAAGTCTAGCATAATCGCGACGTAACTTCTTGAATCGAGCGGGCTAGCTTGTCCCTAAATTATGTGTTGAACTCTAACTTTGTTTGTTGTTGGGCTGTGCTGGGTTTTCAGGAAGTCTTGACAGAAGGGTTTAAATGTGTATACATCACGTTATATTGTAGACAAGTGGTCAAATTGAAGAAATCGTCACAGGTCATATCAGCTCGACTGTCAAAAGACCGCGTTAAACTGATTGAAGAAATCGCTCATGAAGAGAAAGTAGATAAGTCAACCATTCTAGATAGAGCGCTAGAAAGGTACACAAGAGAATGGGTCCTCAAAAAAGCCCTTGAACTCTACCGGAATGGAACAATCACTTTATCCAGAGCCGCGGAAATAGCTGGGCTCTCAATCTGGAAGATAATCGACGCGCTGGAAAAGAGAAAGATCGTCATTCAGTATGATGCTGAAGATTTTGAGGAAGACGTGAAGACGCTGGGACGTGGATAGAATCCAGCCGAAAGTCGTTTCCAACTCAGGTCCTTTAATCTACTTAGCCAAAATAAGCAGGTTAAACTTGATCAAGAATGTTTACGGAAAAGTCTGGATACCAGAAGCCGTATTCAACGAAGCCGTCACACAAGGAAAAAATCTCAAAATCACCGACGCATCAATAATAGAAGAAGCCGTGGGCATATGGATTCTTAAAGAAAGAATAAAGGCTGAAACCGATCTAAAATACGCGTTCTTGGATGAGAACGATAAAATCGGTCAGGGAGAGAAAGAAGCATTGAAACTCTGCAAACAATTAGACGCCGACATATTCATTGTAGACGACAAAGAAGCTAGAAGAGTTTCGAGGATACTGAGAATCAAACCGATCGGAACCTGCGGCATCTTAATCCAAGCTCACAGAAAGGGCTTAATCTCAACCGTTGAAGCACAAGAAATACTGGACGACCTAATCAAAGCCCAGTTCAGAATAGACTCAATCGTATATCGTGCAATAATTAAGGAACTAGGAAAAACAAAATCACCCAAAGAAATTCCAAAATAAAACTCCTGTCTATACTTGTACTTTCTAACAAGCCACTCACAAAGCACCGGTGCCCACAGTAGAATACATGCCTTCTTTTCCCCATATTCTCTCAACGCGCGCGCCTATTCACCCTATTTAAATTCTCAATACTATTGAGCAAAACCTGCTCACACGCCAATGCTCAGCGAGGACAGAGTGCTAAGCGAAGATATAGAAAAAATTAGAAGAAGGGAGGGTTCACTCTACAATTTTCTCTTGGATGTTACCCAAAATGTTAAAAACCGTCATGAGACATAGTATTCAATGATCCTGCCCGTTAGAACATTCACTTCGATGTAAAGTTGGTTGGGGTGTTCGGTTGTCGAGCGTACGCACATCTCAGGTTGGTCATGAACTGTCTGCCTGACAAAATTAAAGCAAAGCTTGACTTTGTATGCATTCCAAAACGCGCGCGCTTAACTTGCTCATAGGAGACGGAGTATGATATTCTCAGATGTCCTTCACCAGCTTTGCCAAAGCCTGAGCCCGGTGCAGTGACTACTCCGGCTGCTTTCAATAAATGCGTCGCGAGGGCTTTATCCAATTTCTGATATGTTGAGAAATTCGGAAACACGTAGAATGTTCCCTTCGGTTTTGTATAGGACAAATACTCGATCTTGTCAAGTTGGTCAAGCACCAGTTTTCTTCTTCTGGTGTACTCTGTTACCATTTTTTGGACGCAGTCTTGGGGTCCTGTTAACGCAGCTAGAGCTGCCTTCTGCGAGATGGCATTGGGACATAGGACTGCGTAGTAGTGGAGTTTGCGTAAGGTGGTGGAGAGCCTTTTTTCTTTAGCCATTTTCTAATGTTTTTTGCTTCTATCTTAGACCAGAGAGTGCGGTTGAAGGGGTAAACGTATTCGCCCTCTTCTTCTAATGAGCTTGTGGATGCACAACATTCTGTGCATCCTTCAATGCATTTTAGTTCTGGAATTTTCCCATAAATTTTCCCTAGGCTTAAAGATCTCATGACATTTCAACAGCGCTTATAAGTTACACGGATTAACTTAGTAGGATATATAGAAGCCTTCATAGATAACATGAGAATATTACAACGGAATTGAGATAGAAAAACGTATTAAATGCGAAGGAAAAACATAAACATATCGGGGTTAAAATGAAGGTCTTCAGTGCAAGTGAACTTAAATGGATTTGCATCGCCGTTTTAGATGCTATTGGGACTCCGGAGAATGAGGGGGAAATTGTTGCGGACAGTCTAGTTAAAGCGAATCTTCGAGGTGTTGACTCTCATGGTGTTTTCCGCTTACCAGTTTACGTTAACAGAGTTAAGCATAAGACGATTGTTCCCGGAGCGCCTTTCACGATAGTTCGTGATGCTCCGTCTACTGCCTTGGTAAGCGGAGCGTCGGGATTTGGACAAGTGGTTGGTGTTAAGGCAATGAAGCTCGCTGTGGAGAAAGCCCGTGAAACGGGCATTGGAGCCGTGAGTGTTTTCGATACCAACCACTTCGGCATGACTGCATACTATGCCCCGATTGCCCTTCAAAGCGCTATGATTGGTGTTGTAACCTCTAACACCAGCCCCTACGTTGTTCCTTGGGGTGGGCGGGTTCCTATGCTTGGCACCAACCCCCTCTGCGTGGCAATACCGTCTGGGCAAGACATCCCAATAATTCTTGACATGGCCACTAGTGCTAGTGCACGAGGCAAAATTGAGCGTGCTGCAAAGGAGGGAAAGCCTATTCCGGAGGGTTGGGCGGTTAATAAGGACGGTGAACCAACGGCTGATCCCGTTGCCGCGTTGAAGGGAGCCCTATTGCCCTTTGGCGGACCAAAGGGGTACTGCCTTTCCTTCATGTTGGACCTAATCTCCGGCGCGTTAGCTGACGCCGCGTGTGGTAAGAACGTCAACTCTTTATATCCTGAAGAATGCAAATGTAACGTAGGACAATTCTTTCTCGCCATAAACGTTGATGCCTTCATTCCAATTGGAGATTTCAAAGCTAGGGTTGATAGGGTTGTCCGTGAACTCAAATCCTGCCCAACTGCACCTAGTTACGCTGAGGTTCTAATTCCAGGGGAAATCGAGTATAGAATTGAACAAAAACGTTTGTCAGAGGGTATTCCTTTAAGCAGTGAAGCTTGGCAAAGTCTGAAAAAGCTATGTAAAGAATTGAAGGTTGAAATTGGTCTTCAATAGATTCTAGCGCCCACGAGGATTATTGACCGACAGCCAAAACGCACGGTCCTGGGCTTAGTCAGGTCATTCGCGTATATTTATATTACTCTGGCATGATTCATTTTTACTAAAGGTAAATTTTGGCGATTTTAGCTATTTCCGATGGCTCGTTTGCAATTTCAACTCCTGCCTTTCTGAGAACATCTATTTTACTTTTAGCTGTGCCTCTCTCACCCAGTATTATTGCACCTGCATGGCCCATTCTTTTCCCGGAAGGAGCTACTTTGCCAGCTACGTATGCAACAACTGGCTTGCTCATTTTATCCTTAATGAATGTGGCGGCCTCTTCTTCTTGAACCCCACCTATTTCGCTCACTATTACTACGAGTTTCGTCTGTTCATCTTCCTCGAAAAGCTCCAATATCTCCTTCATGTCTGTTCCAATCACTGGATCGGCCCCGATTCCCAAACAAGAACTTTGTCCAATTTCAGCCAAGGATAAATTCCCGGCGATCTCATACAGTAAGGTTCCACTTCTAGAGATTATCCCAACGTTACCTTCTGAAAAGATGTTTGCAGGCATTATCCCAATCTTTGTTTTTCCAGGACATATAATCCCTGGGGTTGTCGGACCGATAATTCTTGCCCCCGCACGTCTACTATATTCCCTTATATACATTGTATCATGTACTGGGATATGTTCAGTTATCACTACTAGCAGTTTAATATCAGAGTCTACGGTTTCAACAACCGCGTCTTTTGCAAACGAGGGGGGAACAAACAATATTGAAGCGTCTGCAGCATGTTCTGCAACTGCCTCTTTAACATTATCGTAGACCGGCACGTTGTGGACGGCCATATCGCCCTTCCCGGGAGTAACCCCAACAACGATCTTAGACCCGTACTTCAACATAAGTTTTGTTTGAATGCTTCCCACTCTGCCAGTTATGCCTTGAACAATAATTCGAGTATCCTCATCTGCAAGGATGCACATTTACATCAATCACCTAACAAGTTCATCAACTTCTCAACAGCCTTCTCAGTTTGAACCTCTTTCATGACGGGGATTCCAGAGTTTTCAAGTATGCTCCACGCCTCCTCTTGCTGGTTGCCAGCAAGTTTAACCAAAATGGGTATTTTTGGTTTTAGCTCTTCGTGGGCCTTAACTATGCCTTTCGCAGCTGAAGGCATGGGGTTTATGCCACCATAGAGGTTAATTAAAAGACCCCTAAGTCGCTTATCCTTGAGCACAATTTCTACAACTCTAGTCATGAGTTCTTCGGTTATTCCCCCTCCAGTTTCAAGAAAGTTTGCGGGTTTCCCTCCAAATTCTGTGATGAGGTCGATTGTAGCCATAGTTAGTCCGGCTCCAGATCCTATAACTCCTATGTCTCCGTTAAGCTTTACATATGAAAACCCATGTTTAATGGCTTCGATCTTTATCTCGTCCTGATATCTTGTGTTCAAATTCAGCTTAAGGTTTGGGTGGCGGGACAAGGAGTTATCATCAACCTCTAGTTTTGCGTCAACAGAATACGGCTCGTTCTCACTCGTTATGATGAGAGGGTTTATCTCAGCTATAATCGCGTCATAATCAATAAAAGCTTTATACAGCCTGTGAAATATACTGCTTACCTTTAGCAGGGTTGAACCTTTTAATCCTAGTTGCATGCACATGTCCCGGGCTTCGAACTGGAAAAAACCGCGGGAAACACTTATTTTTTTGGATATAAGTCTTTCAGGTTTCTCCTTTGTTATGGTTTCGATGTCAACTCCGCCTTCTGTTGAAAACATTGAAATAGGCTTCCCAGAAAGTTGATCAACGGTTACTCCTATATAGTACTCATTTTGAGTGTCCAGTTTTTCTTCGATTAGAACACTTTTCACTTTGTGACCCTTAATCGCCTCGTTTATTAACTTTTTTGTTTCTGCTACGACTTCGTCTAAGTTATTTGCAAATTTAATTCCGCCAGCCTTTCCCCTACCACCAACAAGTATTTGAGCCTTGATCGCAGCTGGCAAGCGTATTTTTTTGGCAGCTGAAGCAGCTTCTTCTGGAGATCTCACAACTAAGCCTTTAGGTACGGGAATGCCAAAGTTTCTGAAAATTTCCTTTGCCTCATACTCAAAGAGTCTCATAATTTCATCTCCCGTTTAAAGATGGGAACTTTTGCGAGTCTGTAAGAAGGCGAAATTAGTACAAGGTATAAATATAACGTTTTTGTCCACCTTTCTAGAGTAATCCGAGATATGTGATTGTCTATCATTCCCATTGAAATTATCACGCGTACGGAGAAGTTCAATCCTCAAGAAACAACCTCTTAAAAACCTAACCTTTTTAACGCCTCTTTCATCCTAGCAAGCGCTTCTCTGATTATCTCCAAGGATGCAGCATAGGAGAGCCTTAAATATCCTTCCCCATTCCTTCCAAACGCTGTACCAGACACAGTTACAACCCTCGCATTCTTGATAAGGAGTTTGGCTAATTCCATTGAAGACATCTTAAAATGTTTAACGTTTGGGAAAACATAAAAAGCACCTCTTGGCATCTGGCATCTAAAACCAGGTATTTCGTTTAATAAGCTCGTTATCTCCCTTCTTCTCTTATCATACTCTCTGACCATTTCAGCTACACAATCTTGTGGGCCAGTTAACGCTGCGAGAGCGGCTCTCTGAGATATAGAGCAAGCGCAAACGTTCATGGCATGATGAACTTTACGTATATTTTCCATTAGATCTTTACAGGTTGCTATGAATCCAATTCGCCAACCAGTCATAGCATAAGCCTTGGAGAAACCGTTTATAGTTATAGTTCTATCTTTCATACCTGGAATGGAACCTATACTGTAGTTTACTAAATCATCGTATGTTATTTTTTCGTATATTTCATCGGAAACAACCAATAAGTCATGATCTTGAGCTATATCTGCAATCGCATTGAGTGTATGTTTGTCTAGTACATTTCCTGTGGGATTGTTTGGGGAAATCAAAATAACCATCTTTGTTTTATCCGTAATCTTTTCCTTAATCTCATTTGGATCTATCGCAAAGCCTTTTTGTTCCTTTACAGGTACAGAAACAATTTTCGCACCAGCTACTCGAAGGGCAACCTCATATCCTGAATAAAATGGGTCTTGCACGATCACCTCATCGCCTGGATCAAGTAACGCTTGGCAAACCGCAAAAAAAGCTGCTTGTGCGCCAGCTGTTATTAGTATTTCACTTTCAAAATCAACATATAATCTGTTCTCGCTCTTTAATTTCTCAGCAATAGCTTCACGGAGTTCTGGAATGCCCTCTATTGTGGTATAGTGAGTGAAACCCTCATCTATTGATTTCTTTGCAGCCTCTCTTATGTGTCTAGGAGTTACAAAATCTGGCTCACCTATATTAAGAAGTATTACGTCTTGCATTCCTCTGGCATATTCCATTATCTTTCTAACGCCCGATAAAGTGACAGATGAAACTCTCTTTGACATTTTACTACCCAACTCTAATTAATGAATAGCTTAACTGGCTCTTATTAAATATCTCTCACAATACACAACAAATGAGCCATAGGTTCGTACAAACATACCAGCTGCTTATACTTCAATAACGCAAGCAAGTCCAAAACAGTAATAACCAGCTTCATTATTTCAGATTTGTGACATCTTAAGATAAGCAAATATCAGATATTCAAATAGAATACAAACTACATTTTGAACCTTGCTAGCACTAATACTCCAACTCCTTTAAATTTATAATAAGTTAGCTTTTCGTACACGTAATATTTATATAAATAGAGGATAAAGGGGATTATTCCCGGCTAAACTGTCAGGACAGAATGAAGGTAAGCCTCAAAGTAGCAAGCAAGGTCCATGACGTACAGTATAAACCGTGATTTGTTAAATACGTTAACAATGAAGATATGTATCAAAGTCCAGCCTGAATATACGTTTAAATTGGAGCGGTTTCTGTTGATTAAAGGCGCAATCAAACCCAGGGACGTATGCCTAACGATAAAGATGGACAGTAACAGGATGCTTGAATGCAAAATTAAAATTTATAGGGAGGTAAAAGTAGTTGAACGCCCAAAAAAATAAATCTATAAAAATATTGGTAAGCGAAGAATTATGTAAGGGATGCGGCATATGCATATCCCTATGTCCCCTAAAAGTCTTAAGCACGAGTGATAAATTGTCTCCACACGGTATTTATCTGCCTATCCCCACCAACATTAATAAATGTACGGGCTGTCGTATTTGCGAGTATTATTGTCCTGACTTGGCGATTTTCATTGAGATTAACAAGGAGGACAAAAATTGAAAAATATGGAGAGAGAAATTATCGAGCCTGGATCTTATTTTATTATGGGAAACGAGGCTTGCGCGTTAGGGGCAATAGTTGCTGGATGCAGATTTTTTGCTTTTTACCCAATAACTCCAGCTAATGAGATAGCTTTGCACATGTCCACTCTTCTTCCAAAGGTAGGGGGCATTTATATTCAAATGGAAGACGAGATAAGCTCTATTGCTTCAGTTGTAGGGTCTTCATGGGCTGGAAATAAAGCTATGACGGCCACATCTGGCCCCGGATTTAGTTTGATGCAAGAAACCATAGGATACGCCGTAATGACTGAAACACCATGTGTAATAGTTGACGTTCAAAGGTGTGGACCGAGCACTGGAACGCCGCCATTACCAATGCAAGGCGACGTGTATCAAGCCAGACATGGAAGCCATGGAGAATATCCAATTATCGCTTTGGCGCCTTCTTCCGTCGAAGATATGTTTCTACTAACAATTGAAGCTTTTAATTTGGCAGAGAAGTATCGAACACCAGTTATTTTATTGTCCGACGCTCTTGTTGGACATATGTTTGAGAGTCTGGAAATTCCTGATCTGGCTAGTATAAAGGTCTTTGAGAGAAAAACACCTGAAAAACATATGAGAGATGAATCTAGTTTTTTCCTCAATGGTGATGTCGCAGCTATGCCAAAATTTGGATCTAACCACAAAGTTCACGTGACAGCTTCAACTCATGATGAAAGAGGATTCAGAAACGTTGAGAACCCAAGTTTTGTTGACGATTTGGTGCGTAAGCTTTACTTAAAGATCCAGAAACATAACAAAGACATGGTGAGAATTGAGACAAAAAACTTGGATGAGGCAGAAGTGGTTCTTCTCTCGTATGGCAGTGTAGCTAGGTCTGCAAAACACGTGATAAATCAGGCTAGAAAAGAGGGATTAAATATCGGGTATGTTAGATTGGTGACTTTATGGCCTTTTCCTGATGACGTAATACTTAACTTAGCAAGGGAAGTAGATAAGATAATGGTTTTGGAGAATAACTTGGGACAAGTTGTTAATGAGGTTAAGAGAGTCGTAGGTTGTGAGGCTGAAGTTAAGTTCTTACCTCCGAGGCTTTTGGGCACTATTCATGAACCTGCATATATTATGGAAAATTTAAGGAGGTTTATAGATGAGTGAGACGCGGCTTCATCCATTAATAGCAAAGTATGCTAGAAAAGGTGCACAGCGCCAACTTCACTGTGCTGGGTGTGGAAACGGCATAATAGCTCAGTGTATGCTGAGAGCTATCGACGAGTTAGATCTAGATTTTGGAAAAATGGTATTTGTGTCTGGTATCGGTTGTAGCAGCTGGATTCCAAGCCCATTCTTTAACACAGATGTCCTTCATACAATACACGGAAGACCCCTGGCTTTCGCAACGGGCGTCAAATTAAGCAATCCTGATCTGCATGTCGTGGTGTTTACTGGAGATGGAGATAGCGCCGCGATAGGTGGCAACCATCTAATACATGCTGCCAGGAAAAACATCGAAATTTTGACAATTCTGATAAACAACCGTATTTACGGAATGACCGGTGGGCAAGTTGCACCCACAACTCCCCATGGTATGAAGACGAGAACCACCCCCTATGGAAATCTGGAATATCCTTTCGATCTTTGCAAACTTGTTGAAGCCGCTGGGGCCTCCTATATAGTCCGATGGACTACCTTTCACGTAAAGCAGTTAGTTTCATCTATGAAGAGGGGACTTTTGAAGGAAGGCTTCTCATTCATAGAAGTTATATCCCAATGTCCTGTCCAATACGGAAGATTCATAGGCATCAGAGAGCCTGCTAAAATGTTATTGATGTTGAGGGATTCTTCACTTTCCATAAGTGAAGCGAAGCGATCTTTGAGTGAAAAGGAACTTGAAAAGCGCATAGTAGTTGGAAAGTTTGTTGATAGAGAAAGAGTCGGGCTCACCAAGGCTTACAAAAAATTACTAAGTGAGGTCTAAGATTGGCAAGGGTGGAATTGATCATTGGGGGATTTGGTGGACAAGGCACGTTACTGGCTGGAACAATACTTGGTAAAGCAGCAGTTTATGATGGCAAAAAAGCCGTTCAGACCAGATCTTATGGAGCTGAAGCAAGGGGTGGAGCGGCTAGATCTGAGATTATAGTGGCTGATGAAGAAGTAAACTATCCGATGGTGATAGAAGCTGACGCATTAATCGCAATGTCGCAAATGGCATTCGACCGATACATCAGCAAGGTAAAGTCAAATGGCATAGTAATAGTCGATGAGGATATAGTCAAACCCAAAGATACTCTGGGTAAAGAATTAAAAATAATCAAGATCTCTGCCACAAGAATAGCTTCAAAAGAACTGAAGCAACCTATAGTAGCCAACATGGTAATGGTGGGTGCATTAATAGCCCTTACAAAAGTCGTCACGAATGAATCTCTCATAAAGTCTATTGAAGATAGTGTCCCTAAAGAAACTAGGAAAATAAACGTAGAAGCCTTTAAGAAGAGTCTTGAGCTAGCGCGCGCTCTCAACATCCCATTACAAGGAAAGCGATAGAAAGCAGCGAAAAACTGGAAGGAATCGTCAAGTATGGATCAAAACCTTAGACAGATAGCGTCGATTATGGAGCAGCAAACGAAAAGGGAATATTAGTTTGTTTCACCTAGGACGCTAACTCGGACACTGTACTGGAATAAACGATCGGTCTGATTCTTGTCTTGTTGAAAATCTTTGTACAAATCACTTTCGGTTAAGGAGAGTAGAATGGAAAGACACAAATTTGGTAGGACACGAACTATTAGGAAGATTGTAGGGATTATTGGATGCGCGCGTCTTTCCCCCCCCCGCGGACAAGCACTTGGGCCTTAATCGCAACTGGCAAGCCTGTTTTTAGTAGCCGAAGCGACTTCACTTGGAGATCTTGCAATTAAGTCGTTAGGCACAGGGATTTCAGAATTTTCAAAAATTTCTTTTGCTTCGTACTTGAAAAGTCTCATGTTTTCATCCCCGGTTTAAAAATAGGAACCGTCGTGAGGCCATGAGGTGAGATTAGTATCTTCGCTTCATCACCCATCTTTTTCATAGCCATTTCAAGAGCCTCATCCATAGTTTCAGTCGCAATCATCTTCATTTCTTCCACTATGCAAGGAATTTTTGAACCGACAATTATCACGTCCGCCCGCTTTAATATCTTCGCCATAATGAAAGGCCTATGTGCTCCAAGTATCGGCTCCCTTATGCCTCTCTCTGTAATTTCATCTAGATCCTTGGCATTTTTCATCCATTTGTAAAATGTGTTGCTACCAGTACCGTCTTGACAGAGCGCGGGTATTATTATTACACCTCCCCTTTTTATTGCTGGTGTTGGGCCGCAAACAAAGTTGTTTGCAGCCCTCGTGGCTTGGTAGAGATCCCTATCTTTTGGATATCCCGGGAAGGAAATGACTATGTCTGGGAGGTCTGAAATTGGTGCTTTGACAATTTTATCCACTATTTTGCATAGTTCTCTGTGTGCTCTAATTGGGTCCCCAATGCGAATATGCGCTATCTCACCATAACCATTCAAAACCACATTTACAATAAAGCGCAAGCCAGCTTTTCTAGCTGCTTCGTCAATGTCAAGCCGAACGGGATTACGATCTACGCTACACACGCCTACGAACCGGTTGCCGAGCCATCGAGGTCGATGCATGTTTTCTATTGTTTCGAGTCCAGAGACGCCAGGCATGATACTTTTTCCACCCCCAGTATAACCTGCAAATATGTGGGTATCCACCATTCCCGTTGAAACTACTACGTCAGCGTCGGCAACTATTTTATTAACCCACAGCGGAATCCTGAGGTTTGGAGTTTTTCCAAGATAGACAAGTTTTTCTTTGTCTGTACAAACGTGATTAGCAACCTCAACCCGTTCATAAACACTTTTGCTTAATTTCTCCATTGCTTCCCCATCCGTCATAGGGCGATGCATGCCTGTGGCTATGAGTATGGTCACTTTATTGCAGGGAACATCCGCGTCATGCAACTCTTCAAGAATAATCGGCACCAGTTTATCATCTGGGCATGGGCGTGTAATGTCAGTGACCACTATCACCACGTTATTTCTTGGTTTAATCATTTCGGACAACCGTTTACTATAAGTAGGATTTGACATCACTTCTCTAATCTTTGTTTCTACATCAGCTAAACTAGGAATTTCCTTCGGTTCAATTATGCCCATTAGATTTTTATCCGGAATTTCTACGCTGACTTTTCCCCAGTTGCCTTGAGTAAGTTCGATTTTCACAGTGATTCCTCTTGAAGCCCCGACCTTTCCAAAATTTCTTTCACCTTCTAGGCCCTCTCCCCCTTCTGAGTTCATTTCTGTATTCTTTTGCTTTATTTTTTATCTTCTGAAGTTTGTTTAGTGTCATCTGAACTTCTCTTTCACGGACTTCTCTAACAGGTTTGGCTGGTATTCCTAGCATTAAGGTTCTCTGAGGTACCTTGGTGGAAGGGGGGAGTACTGCTCCGGCACCGATGATGCACTCTCCCTCTATAACGGCTCCGTCGAGAACGATTGCACCTATTCCGATGAGGCTTCTAGCTCCTACTTTACAGCCATGGAGAATTGCGCCGTGGCTAACTAAGGCTTTTTCTCCTATTTCCGTTGGATACCCGTCCGGGGCCTCAATTAGTGCGTGTTCAAGAACCGCTGAGGAGCGACGTAATATAATAGGTTCTTCGTCTGCTCGGATTACAGCGTACGGCCAAATGCTAACGTCCTTCTCGATGACAACTTCGCCGCTAACTAACGCAAACGGACTAGTGTATGAACGGTCGTGTATCTTCGGATTTTTATTCTTAAACGGGATTATTCCGTTCATCTTTAATCTTTACCACCTTTCAGTTAGCTCTGGACCTTTTCGCGCGCATGCTTCTATCCAAAACTTTCATTGAACAAAGCCTAATGCATATACCACAGCCCTTGCATAATCAGTTGCTTACCACTATTTTTGGTAAAGACTTGTGCCTCAGCTTGATTTCTGCTCTTCTCAATTTTAAGTAGAAATATGAAAGCAACATTCCTCCAAAACATTTTCTATCCTGTAGGGCATAAATAGTACCCTTAGACGACAGACTACATCGGCAGTTCATTAGCTATCCATGCTATGTCGAGTTCAGCTAGTTTTCCTCTAGTTGGTATTCCAGTCTGTCTGTCCCATCCTCTCATTTCGTAGTAAACGTGTTTTAGAGCTTCCAGCCGCTGAGGGTCAACCGCCGTTTTGGACAGGGGTCCGGATGTCTGTGGACTGAAGAAGCGATCGGGTAACCAGTCGTCTTTTTCCGTAAAACCCTCCCTCATGTTAAAAGCTCTAGCCATGTTAAAAGCACGTTCCCCCACTTTCATTAGTTCAAAATCAGTACAGTTCCACCCTGTAGTTGCGTTCACTATCACTGTTTTTTCATGAAAAGTGTAAGGAAGAAAATTACACATTTCCAAACAGTTATCCAAGACCTTCAAGTCAGTGACATATATTAGCATCCGCACTTTATCAGGTCCAAATTCTTCAAGAGGGGGGCGCTCCAAAATGCCGAGTCCCCTCGCATCATTCCAATCTATGGGGTCTAATTCACCAGTGTCGTGAAAGTTGTGCATGTGATCCGCACCGGTCGGAGAGACTGCGTAGCCAAGACCCAGTGTTCCCTTTGCGCGTGGATCATGCATCGGTACCTCCTGCCCTTTCACGTGTATGGCAAACCGCTGAGCACCTTTACCTATTTTCTCCGCAGCCCTCATGCAACCCTCTGCTAAAAGGTCTCCGATGCCTTGCCGCTTAGCAATCATGTCAACCATCTCAACGATAGCCTCACTATTGCCAAAGTTCAGCTTGATTCCGCCTGTGTCCTCTTCGATCAGCAAGCCCTTCTCGAAGCACTCCATAGCGAAGGCTATCGTGCAGCCAGTACTTATAGTATCGAGTGAATATCTTTCGCAGAGTTCGTGCGCCTTGCAAATGGCTACAAGGTCGCCTACTCCGCAATTGGAGCCAAAAGCCGCTAACGTTTCATACTCAGGCCCGCCATACTGAGGATCGATCACCCAAGACTGGTCGATCGGCTTCAGCACCTTCTTGCAGCGCATGGTGCAACCCCAGCAGCCTTCCATTCGAGCTAGAATGGTCTTTTCTATAGTTTGAGCGGAGATATCTTTGGCATAGGGGAATCCTGCATCTCGAAAATTGTGAGTGGGCAAATTTCCGGTTTCAGGGTATACATCGTACATATCACCTCCCGTACCGATTCTATGGAATCTCCAGTCCTTGAATCTGTCCGTCACCGATCTTGCCAGCTCTTTCAGCCTCTCGGGATCGACGGTTTTGACTCTATTATGACCTCGAACGGCGACGGCCTTAAGTTTTTTTGATCCCATTGCCGCTCCAATACCGGCGCGTCCAGCTACATCTCTAAGGTCGCTAATTACACATGCGTACCTAACAAGGTTCTCTCCTGCTAAGCCTATTTGCGCCACTCGCGTCCCATCGTCACCTAATTCCTTGCGGATAATTGCTTGAGATTCGCCGGTGTCCTTTCCCCACAGGTGGTTTGCCTCTCTAATTTCCGCTTCGCCGTCATGAACCCATAAGTAGACTGGTTTCTCCGCTTTACCCTCGATTATGACGGCGTCGAACCCAGCATGCTTCAGCTCTACCCCCCAAAAGCCACCAGTTTCAGATCCACCGAACCTGCCAGTAAGCGGCGACTTAGCACCAACGCTACTGCGGGCACTACCTGGCACAGGACTTCCAGTGATCACACCCGTAGCGAAGATGAGCTTATTATCTGGTCCAAGTGGGTCAACTCCGGGTTTCAATTCCTTAAGCAGGTAATAAGCTATGAATCCCCAACCGCCAAAATATCTACGGTAGAAGTTAGTTTCTGGCTTCTCTACGGAGACTTTGCCACTAGAAAGATCGACGCGAAGTATTCGGTCGTTCCAACCATTCAATATCGTCACCGACTAGATCTATCTGATAGTGTTAACCTAAGAGAAAGCCGTATTTTAATGGGTCTCCCTCTTCTAAGATGCACTGCTCGGTTCCTATGATGTAGGCTCTTGCAGAAAGTTCTGGTAAGATTCCTTCATATTTCCCAATTTTAGCTTTCTCTACGGCTTTGCCTACCATTATTAGGTCTGGATGCACCAAGCTTTCAACGATCAAGTCTTCTCCTACTCTAAGCTTCGCTTTTGCAATGAACGTCGCAAGCTTTGCGCTCACAGAGGTCCCTGCCGGCGACACGCATATGGTATCGCCGTAAATGTTTGCATGTTTAGAATGATGGTCTGGTTTAACAGGACTAGCGTAGAGAGTTACAAGATCAATCTTGTTCAGTTCTGGGTTTTCCGGGTGTTCAATCTTAACTTGTTCGTTCACGGAGTTTAGTATTTTCATTCCAACCCTGATTAGCTCGTTAGCATTTTCAGGTTTGACTTTAACACCGACTTCTTCGGCATCCACAAACGCGTAGTACAATCCCCCGAAGGCTATGTCCGTATGGATTTTCCCTACGCCTTGCACATCAACCACCGTAGATTCCTGATAAAACGAAGGGGATCCCTGAAACGAAATTTTTTCCACGTTTTTATTCTTAACTTCTGCCCTTACTCTCACAAGCCCGGCCGCCGTGTCAAGAACAATCTCAGTGAAGGGTTCTTTTACTTCAACCATACCTTGCTCGATCAACGCTTTAGTCACACTAAAAGTGCTGTCACCACACAGGTTGTAATAGCCACGGCTATAAGGGAAAACGACGCCGAAGTCCGCTTCCTCACTAGTTGGCTCCGTTATTATAGCTCCCAGTATACCCAGAAAACCTCTGGGCTGTAACATCAACGCCTTCCTTAAATGGTCTAAATGTTCCTGGCAGTACTTCATCTTCTCCCACATTGTTTTACCTAGGATCCGTGGAAACCCGCTCATCACAATCTTGGTTGTTTCACCGCAAGATTGAGTCTCAACAACCAACATCACTCTCTCAGTTTTCATAAACCACACGTCCATTCTAGAAGAAAGAGAGCTTTCTTTTTAACTTTTTCGACTAATAAAAACGCCGATGCAGTCCAAGCTTCACAGTCAAGTAATAGACGTAGGACGCGCGCGGGCTCTTGACCTTGCTTCAGCGATCAACCTTGTCCTAGAAGGATTAGATAAAACAACGCTCATGCCACGGTCTTCAAGACAATCGTAAATGTGGATCCACAAGTTAGCAATAGAACTCAACCGCAACCAAAACCTTCTCTCGGGACGCCTCCAGCCTCGCCATGAAAACTTCACTACCCACCACAGAGCTTCTGAACATCAACTCGTCCACGACCTCACTCTTCTCATCAAAGATTGCGACCCTACAAACTTTTTTATGCACGTCCACTCCAACACATATCACATATTGTTCAGCTCATCTGAATTTAATGGTGGCTTGCAGGCGGCAAGCTTCTACAGGATATCAAAGTCAGTCTGGAAGCCGACCGGGGAAAAGCCCAGTCTAGGCGAGGACATTATATGGACCAAGCGCGCGCCAAGCATAAGCCACTAGGAACACCCACAACACTTCCACAAAAACCGTTTTCCATTCTGTCTAGGTTTTCCAATTCTCCCAAAATTGTGTTCTCTTATCCTTCATCCGTATCGCATTATGGTTTTGTTCCTACACTTAAAATCTAAGTTTTTATACGTGTATGCGCCAACTTTTTTTCGGCTTCCTTCATAACCTTCTTCAACTCATCGGAAGTCTCCTTAGACAGAGATATTGGTTCATGTTCCTCTAGCTTCCGCAATGCTATCTCCCTTGCCCTTTGTTGGGCATCTACAGCTCCTTTCCTTAACCAGCTATCTAAAACGTATCGATCCATAACTTTGGGAAACCAAAGCTCCGACGCCATGTATTGAAGTGTGTGTTTTTCCGCCATAAAGTGTCCTCTAACTCCTACCTTCTTGATGACGTCGACTGCGAGAGTTTCGTCCCGGAAATCTATTCCCCCAAGAACTCTTCGAACCATACCCGCTGTCTCGTCGTCGAGAACGAGCTGTTCATAGCTCAGAACGGTCTCAGAAGCCACTAGTCCCATGCCAAAAATTAAGCGTCCCCCGCTCAAAGCAGGTAGCAGTGCAGTTAGCATCTTCTCACAGCCGGACTGGGCATCGGCTTCTTTGGCATCACATAGCATCCCACCACCGGCGCATGGGATGTTATAATACCGGGCTAGCTGAGTTACACACATCTGCATAAGAGCAAACTCAGGGCCTCCCAAGACAACATTAGCTGTTTTCATATCTATGGATCTAGCCCAACTCCCATAGATGAAGGGAGATCGAGGGTTAGCCAATTTTGAGAGAACCAAGCCGCTCAAAACTTCCGCGTTGTTCTGCACTAGGGTTCCGGCGAGTGTAACTGGAGAGTTTGCGCCCGCTAGAGGACCTGATTCAACGAGGATCGGAAGTCCAAAACTAGCCGCCTCTAAAAGTGCCTCAGTTGCGCCTTTATCATAAAATAGTGGGCTTGATAAACAGATAACAAAAGTTATTATGGGTTTCTTTCTCAGCTCATCCTCGCCTCGCGCTACTATGGTGGCCATTTTGAGGACATCTTGAGCACTTTCTTTATTAATAAGCGAATTGAAGATGTGCTTTTCCGTATTTTCAAATGAAATCAGCCAAGCATACCTATGCCCGATTTCTAAGGGTATGTCTGTCGGAGTTCCCATTACATGGTAAAAATCAACATTCTCTAGGGCATCGGCGAGCCTTGTTATCTCGGCAAGATCCGCCCTCGTCAAAGTTTGGTATCGACTTGTCCTAGGGTTGATTATTCTTGTACCAATGCCTACGGTTCCGAAGTAGACCTTACCTTCTCCTACGTGAAGCTTATACTTCGGGTCTCTTCCATAAAGTGTAACCTGATGAGGTGATTTTTTTATACATTCCTCGACCAGGTATTGGGGCATTCGGACTAGTTGCCGCTTGAAGTCAACTTCCGCTCCTGCTTGATCGCACAGTTTTAGTGCTTCTTCCGACGGGATCTGAACTCCAACCTCTTCTAACAGTTTTAAACTTGCTAGATGTAGACTATACAGCTGGTTTTTTGATAGGATGTCAATCGAAATCATGCTATTCATCCAACCAAGTCACAGGGTTTTTCCCTTAATGTTATTTTCGGTCTTGAGACTCGTATGGTTGAACTGGACGTTCACCAAGTTTCTTTCTATACCATTGGATGAAAGGAGTAATTAATCCCATAAGACCGTTTCTGGCAAATTTGAGCGTCGCAATTACCACTATTGCAAAAAAAATCTGTTGGAGGGTCGCACTATATGATCGAATAAGCTCCAGAAGTGGATATGCCGTTAGAGCCCCAATAAATGGCCCCCAAAAAGTACCCATACCACCCATTACAACTGTAGTTATTATTAGACCCATTATGCTAAAATCAGCTATGGCGGGACTTATAAATCCTATAAGATGAGCGTAATATCCACCAGCTAAGCCGGCCCACATACTACTTATGGTGAAGGAAAGAATTTTGAGTCTTGTGACTTTTAACCCATACACGGCTGCAGCATCTTCATCTTCTCTGATGGCAGCAAAGAAAAGGCCGTATTTTGAATGGATCAACCAGTACATTGTAGTCATACACAACGCCATGATAGCTAAACTTACGTAGAAGTATTGAAGAGGAGTAACGTAGGGTGGATCTTGTAGTAAGAACTCGGTTTGTAATCCGGTTTTTCCCCCTGTTATGCGGTACTCCGAAAGAAGTATTAGTGTAATGGCACCCGAGAAAGCAAATGTTGTCAAAGACAGGTAGATGCCTTTCAGCTTTAGACAAATAGATCCCAGCCCTATGCCGACAAGACCCGCTAAAACGGAGCCGACGATCATTCCTAATGCAGGAGGCAATCCGGTTAACTGCACGAAGAAAACTGACCCGTAGCCCCCTACGGCGAGGAGACCGGAGTGCCCAAAACTTAGTTGACCCGTGTAGCCCGCGAGCAGGTTCCAGCTTACCCCCAACAATGCGTAATAGCTTGTGATTGTCATTACATATATCAGGTAAAAGGCGTTTACAGAACGAATTGCTAAGAGTAGAAAGGGGAATATTGCAAGGGTAGCGAAGACAATTAGAAGTACGAAGAAATCCCTTTGAGATTTTTTCATTTTGAGATACCCTTTCTAGAAATGTGGCAAGGTTTTAATATTCTTTTTGATAAGAAGCTTACGGTTAAGAAGATGCCCAAGACGCGTATCTTAGTTTCGAGTGCACATAAAAGATTTGGAGGTATCCGCGCACTAGACGGGGTAAGCTTAGAAATTAATGAGGGAGATATCTACGGGTTAATTGGACCTAATGGCTCTGGAAAAACGACGTTAATAAATGTCATAAGCGGTGTATATCAACCCGATTCGGGGGAAGTTCAGGTTAATGGTAAGAAGATTACCGGTCAGTCACCCTACGCAGATTGTTTTCACTGCTTGACCCGATCCTTCCAGATTCCAAAACTGTGGTCGAAGTTAAGCGTTTTATCGAACCTTATGATTGCAGCTATGGGTAAGAATGCTACGCTGAATCTTAGCGAGGCTAGGGAAAAAGCACTTCAAATGCTAGACAGATTACACCTAGGGCGCCTGATGAATGAACCGGCTAACACGCTCTCAGGAGGGCAGTTGAAACTACTAGAGTTTGGCAGAGCACTAGTTCACAATTCCAAAGTCATACTCCTAGATGAACCTTTCGCTGGGGTCTTCCCAAACATGCAGCCAATGTTAATCGAGATAATACAAGGACGTGCAAGAACAGGAACAAGTTTTCTAATTGTGAGTCATGTTATATCTCGCATAGCGGAAGTGAGTGACAGGTTAGGCGTGTTGAATCGAGGTAGATTGATCGCTGAGGGTACGCCAGCGGAAGTTTTTCGCGATAAATCGGTGATAGAGGCATATCTTGGTGGTAAAGGTGTCGCTTAGAGCTGAAGGACTTACAGCGGGATACGAGAGAGGTGTAAATATAGTCGAAAACGTCACAATTACTGCAGAAGAGCGAAAAATAACCACGATAATCGGCCCCAATGGTGCGGGAAAATCAACGTTACTTAAGGCGTTGTGCGGTATCTTAATTCCAACCTCCGGAGAGGTCTTTTCTGGTGATGAGAAAATCACGCATCTGTCCGCCCGCGATACGAGACTGCTGGGGATCACGTACATACCGCAACAAGATGTAGTCTTCCCAAGACTCACCGTGGAAGAGAATCTACTGATTGGCGGCAAGATTATTGGAATGCTGAATCGGTCGATTCATAGTAAATTAGACGAGATTATAAACGGATTTCCTAATATTAGATCCAAGCTAGGCGATCAGGCGGGTGATCTCAGTGGCGGTGAACAGAAGATGTTAGCATTGGCTAGAGGTCTTATAATCGATGCGAAAATTTTTTTGATAGATGAGCCTACAGCGGCGCTTTCGCCAAATCTTACGAGGGAGATGTTTGAAAAGATTTTGAAGCTCAAGAAAGACGGACGCACAGTGTTAATGGTGGAGCAGGACGTTAAGGGGGCTCTCAACATATCGGACCAAGCTTATGCAATGGTGATGGGACGGATCACTTACGAAGCCACGGCCGATAGGGCGTTGAAAGAATTGGAGAACGTCGTCCAGAGCTGGCTGTCGTCCACCCCCGAACCTTTAGGCTCTTCTGACTTTTCCTCCTAAGAGTCCTGTCGGCCTAATTACGAGAAAGCCAGCCATGATAATATACAGGGCAGTACTGGCATAGGCTGGCGAGATGAAACCACTCACAATTGAATCTATTAACCCGACAATCAACCCGCCTACCAGACTTCCCTTGATCGATCCTAACCCGCCTATAACGATGATCAAAAACCCTTTTATTAATGGAACGGTTCCTACAGAGGAATATGTGGAGAATATGGGGGCTAGTAATGCACCAGCAAGCGACGCTAGCATGCCACTAGTGGCGAAGGCCAAGGCATTGGTTCTCTTAATATTTACACCCAATGCAAGAGCACCTGGACGGTTTTGTGCAACTGCTTGCCAGACTCTCCCTATCCAAGTTTTTTTGACAAAAACGTAGACAAGGGCGAACGCACTAATCGCCATTATAACAGCCATCACTCGATCCCATGTGATAACGAAATTCAAAAAATTTACTCGTCCCGGCAAGAACGAACTAGGAGTTCTGAGAAAGGGGCCGAAAAGCTCTCTGGCTAAATTCTGAAAAAATATGCTTAGGGTGAACGTTATGATCAGTGCATACTCTTCAGGTCGTTCTATCTTTTTAGTGTAGGTGTCTCGGATTAATAATCTTTCCACGACAAATGCGATACAGAATCCCGTTAGAGGAGCGAACGGAAGAGCCAAAATGGCGGGTATTCCTAACAGGGATGATGCATAGTACAGTGCATAGCCTCCAAACATATAGAACTCGCCGTAAGCAAAGTTTACGAGCCTCATTATGCTGTAGACTAGTGTGAGACCGAGTCCCATGAGGGAGAATATGAAACCCATTATCAGTCCAGATAACATCAAATTTAAAAATAAGGGGAATGAAAAGATCTGGTCCATCAGGAATCCCCACTTACGATAATGGATAGATGAGGACCGAATCTTCTCCATATTCGGTGTATTGGAAGATGTATTGTTTTATACCAAGCCATTGATGCCAGTATACACTTCCCGGCGTAGGGTCGTTCGTGTAGGTTATACTTCCAGCCGTACCAAGGTAGTCGATGCCTTCCAAGTACTCCGCCAAAGTGTCAGGATCCGTTGAATCCGTCTCTTCAATGGCTTCCACGAGCATATTTAGAGAATCCCAGTAGTAAAACAGCGCATAATATGTTGGTGCGGCTCCATATTTGCTCTCCCAAAGATCGATGAACTCTTCGCCTTTCTCTGTAACTATCATTTCAGGGCCAGAGTAGCTAAAACCGATTACTCCAACCCCCCCCTCGTCCAGTGATTCCCAATAATTAGGATCATAGAAAACATTAGGAGCCATGACTAAAACTTGAACATTTTCGCTTAGCCCATAATCATATAATTGCTTGACGATTAGAGTTCCTACTGGTATGTTACACACGACACCTACCACATCGGGCAAAGGCTCCATTGCCTGTATCACCGTTATCTCTGGCGTGAAATCTGTCCGCCCCATTTCTATAATCATGTCAGTAATTTCTAGTTCGGGGTACTTTTCCTCGCCTCCTTGCACCAGGGCGTCGTTGAAGCCAATGCCGTAAGATGATTCCTCAACAAAAGTCACTACTTTCGTGTACCCAGCATGCTTTAGAAAGTCAACTAGTGCAAATCCGCCAAAGGAATTGTAGGGACCTGTTCTAAATACGTATTTGTAATGGTTTGAAGTTATGCCATCAGCCCAAGAGTCGGCCACAAACATAATGACCGGGAAGCTCTCGGTAGCCTCTGCCACTGGAAGCGAAACGGAACTTTCCCATGGACCAATCAAACCGACTATATTGTCTTGCAGGGTCATTCTTCCAAGTGCTGAGATAGCGACTGAAGGATCAAGCGTCTGATCTGCTTCTACTAACTCCAGGTTCTTTCCTAGGACTCCACCCTTGGCGTTCTGAGTTTCGACAAACAATCTCGCGGTATCAAGGATCAAATTTCCCGATATGTAATCCGCAGGAGCTGAGAGTGGTGTTATCACTCCGATTTTGATAACCTCAGCAGCAGGGGCTGGAAGCGTTACGTAGTAGGCTACAACAGTGATAGCGGCTGCGATAACGATAATCGTGAGAATCACAGTTTGTACCCTTGTAATAGCTGAGCTATGGGAAGAAACTTTCAATCTTTTACACCATCCTGATTTCTGCGCTCTTCTATTCGCATCAAGGGTATTTAAGATTTATCATCATCGCCTGTACCCACTAATACCGGAACTTTCCAGGCTACTTAATCAACTGCATCTTCTGCTGTAAGGGCGAGTGATCACAGCGACAATTCCTTAAACTTTTTAAGTTCTAAAGCAGCGTATTTCAAGCATGCCCGCGTTTGATTTTAAAAATTCGAAGGAGAAAGCAGATCTTCGAATTTGGGAGCATCCTGTATTACATTTTGAACGTGGAGAAACCGTGCACATGTATATGAACGAAAAGGAAATAAAGGGCTACGAAGGAGAAACAATAGTCGCTGCACTTTATGCGTCAGGAATTAAAATCTACTCTAGGAGCATTAAATATGACAGACCGAGGGGGTTCTTCTGCGGGATAGGCAAATGCTCATCATGCCTAATGCGTGTAAATGGGATACCGCATACGAGGACATGTGTAACTCTGATGGAGAACGGCATGAAAGTTGAATACGAGAAGAGCCGCGGCGAGCCGCCTGCAGAAAGTGAAGTTGAAGCTGAAAGGGATAAAGTGGACACGGACCTAGTAGTTGTCGGAGGGGGACCCGCAGGTTTATCAGCCGCAACCGCGGCTGCCAAACTAGGTGTAGATGTCTTTATCGTGGACGAAAACCCTAAGGCTGGAGGTCAGCTGATAAAACAGACCCACAAGTTCTTCGGTTCGAAATCTACGTATGCTGGCATTAGAGGCATCGAAATCGCTAAAATTCTCCTTAAAGATCTGCGAAAGACAAGTGCCAAGTGGATGCTTAACGCGAGTGCAATCGGACATTACGAAGGGAAGAAACACTTGTTGGTGGCTGTTCAAAACAATCGGAAGCTCATCGAGCTGAGCGCAGAAAAAGTTATCGTTGCATCTGGGACTAGAGAGAACATGCTCCTCTTCCCAAACAATGATTTGCCTGGAATTTGCGGCGCTGGGGGAGTTCAGACTTTAATGAACGTATATGGTGTAAAACCTGGAAATGACGCGTTGATCGTTGGCGCAGGTAACGTTGGCCTAATAGTTGGTTACCAACTTATTCAAGCAGGTGTTAACGTTAAGATGGTTGTTGAAGCCATGCCTAGAATTGGAGGCTATCTTGTTCACGCTTCCAAGCTGAGGAGGCTTGGAGTTCCGATACTAACACGTCACACGATTAAACAAGCCAATGGTAAGGATCATGTTGAAGGAGTAACTATCGTGGAGCTTGATGAAAAATGGCAGTCAATAGAGGGAACGGAAGAATACGTCAACGCAGATTTGATATGTCTCGCCGTGGGTTTGACGCCATCTTCAGAGTTGCTGTTTCAAGCAGGCTGCAAGCAAGCGTACATACCAGAGCTGGGAGGTCGAGTGGCAGTTCACAATGAAAATCTGGAGACAACTCTAAATGGTTTATACGTTGCTGGCGATGCTTCCGGAATAGAAGAAGCGAACACGGCTATGATGGAGGGCAGGATAGCTGGAGCGAACATTGCTATGGAATACGGCAAGAATAGAGCTGAGGCTGAGAAAATTAGGAGAAAATCCTTCAAGGATCTTGAAGCTTTAAGGGCTGGCCCTTTTGGTGAAAGAGTATTGAGGGGTAAAAAGAGAGTTTGGGAACTCTGGAGGGAGGGTGAATGAGTCGTTGTGAAGCAACAGGAGTATTAACTCTTGAACAATTAAAGAGTAAACTTCCTTCAAAGGAAAGATTTGAAAAAGGACCAGTAGCAGTAATAGAATGCATCCAAAAAATACCCTGCGACCCTTGTATTGGCGCTTGCAAACTTGGGGCAATAAGAAAGGAGTCTCTGGTAGTTCCCCCGGAAGTTGATTATGAAAGGTGCACTGGCTGTGGCGAATGCGTATCCGTATGCCCCGGTCTAGCCATCTTCATGGTAAACTTAAACTACAAGAAGGATGAGGCCATGATAATGATACCTTACGAACTTTTACCAAAACCCAAAAAGGGAGAAATCTACGAAGCTTTAGACAGAGAGGGGAAATCAGTGGGTGAGACAAGGATAATCACCACAAAATTGAAGAAAGACCGCACGGCGGTGGTTATTTTAGCAGTTAAAAAACCTCTTGCAATGATTGTTAGGAACATCGGGAGGAGATTAAAATGAGTGATGAAAAAAAGAAAACAATTGTTTGTAGGTGCGAAGACATAACCTTGGAAGACGTTAAAAAAGTCATCAAAGAAAGTTATAAGGAGCTGGGCGACCTCAAGCGTCTTCTCAGATGCGGAATGGGAGCTTGCCAAGGCAGAACATGTACAAGACTCATAGCGCAAATAGTTTCGCGTGAAACAGGTAGACCAATAAGTGAAATGCGGTTTCCAAGAACCCGCCCACCAATAAGACCTGTCCCTATTGGCGTACTTTTTACAAGAATACTGACTGGGAGCACTTCAAAAACGTACAAACAACATAAAAAACAATAAACAAAATCTTTATTTAATGGTTGCTACATCTTGTGGGCGGACTTAAATCGGGAATAGTTAAATTTGTCAATCTCTATTTCTGCTTTATCTTTTGCTATAATCTCTGAGATTATCTTTCCAGTTACGGGAGCAAGCGCAACGCCGTCTCCACAATGTCCTGTAGCAAGAATTAGACCTTCAATACCCTCCACTTTGCCCAGAATCGGCAAACCATCAGTGGAGTAAGGCCTTAAACCGGCGAATGTTCGAAGTACATTGACGTGTCTCAAATAGGGAAGAAATCTTAAGGAACGCCTTACTATAATCTTAAGATCTGCCAGTGTAGTTCGAAGATCAAAACCTGCTAAATCTCGGCTACTACCTATAAGCCAATTTCCATTTTGGGTTTGACTCAATGTACACGCTATTCCCCGCCTAATTCGAGGATCCTTAGATCTCCTTACGGAGTTTGGATCAAATGCTGTTGTCAAATAATCAGCATCTACTATAAATCTAAAACTGCAAGGGAGCATAGATTCTGTTACCAGTAGTTGGCCTCTTTGAGGTTTTACCGGTAATCTTAGATTTTCTAAACCTCCAATAACGGGAGACCATACCCCTGCACTATTTACGACGTAATCAGTTTTCAATTTTCCTTTATCCGTAATTACTGACTCAACTTTCCCATTTTTCACAACTATATTCTTCACTTCTCCATAGGTATGAATCTTCGCCCCTAATATTTTGGCGGCGCAGGCAAAAGCATAAGTAAGATTGAACGGGTTCACTTGAAAATCTTCATAACATAATGACGCTCCCAAAATATCTATGGAAAGTTTTGGTTCTAGTTCCCTTAAATCAGCCCCGTCCACCAAATTTACAATTAATCCTGTTTTTCGCAATCTTCTTGCACGCTCTTCTAGAATTGACCATTGTTTTTCTTCAATAATGCAAATAGCCGAACCGCATTTGTCGAATTCTATATCAAAAGGGAGTTCTTTCAGTTCACCATATAGTTTCTGGCTTTCCAAGACTAAATCAATTAGAGGGGAATCGTAATTCTGGGATACAACTCCTCCCTGATTTGCACCCGATGCCCCCGAAACTAATTCATACTTTTCAAATAATGTAACGTCTACCTCTTCCTTGGCCAAGTAATAAGCTATAGAACAACCTATCACCCCTCCCCCTACTATAACAACTTTCTCAGAATTCATCCTTTACCTCCTAGGCTAAATCGTTTTACACCACCCATAATGCTCCTAAGCACAGATGCGATTGCGTTTATATATTTTTGTACCAGTTGCCTTGGTCGGCAAGATAGATTTCAGTTTACGATATCGTCTGTCAAATAGTCTTCAACGGATAAAAAGATTTATAAGGAAAAGCATTCCACCAAAATATTTCAGTGCATTAAAGAATTTTGAATAATTGGAGGGCCGCCATTGTTATGTGGTAGATTTTGTATAGCGCGCACCAGTGGAAGTCGAGGTAATAGCCATAATCTAAGTACTTCGGAGCGTAAGAACGAACAGGTCGAACCTATAGGAGTTATAACAGAAGCATGGTGGTGGGCAACAAAATTATGGCTCACTACCAACAACATTCCTTCGATAATAAAGATTATAGAAACAAGAGCTGCGAATATGAAAGAATATGATGGATGGAATCTTCCGGATTTCATTAGGGCTGCCACAGAGTTAGAAGAGGAAGGCGTCGCGGCTATTACAACCAACTGTGGTCTCACAGCAATTATCCAGGAAGAGTTGGCAGACGCAGTGGATACCCCCGTCTTCACCTCGAGCCTACTTCAGGTGCCGCTAATTCATAGGATGCTAAGAAAAGGCAAAAAGATTGGAATATTAACCTGGGATAGGCAACGTTGCATTGATAATGATTACAAACTCTTAAGATGCGCCGGGATTGGCAAGTCGATTTCCATCGCCATCGAGGGGATGCAGGATTCAAAAGAGTTTGCCAAAGTAATTACTAATGGGGGCTATGGTGATTACAAGAAGTGTGAGAACGAATTGGTAGCGAAAGCTAAACTGTTAATTTCAAAGAATCCTAACATTGGAGCCATCGTCCTAGAATGCACCGAAATGCCGATTTTTGGATTAGCAATACATGAAGCTACCGGTCTACCCGTTTTCGATCATCATACACTGGTATGGTGGGTTTATAACTCCATAGCCAAAAAGAAATATTACTTGTCCAGTTGCGAACTACTCAAACGAATGATAAAAAACACGGAATACGGCTTCAATCTTACTGGCGCGCGCGCTCTAAAAACCTAAAAAAAGGATAAATCATTGAAAACCAAATAGCTATACAACCTAGACGGCATAGAAAACGTCTTATTGGGTTTATTGAAGGGCGCGCGCTGACTGTGTATAAAAACTGCAGAGAGGATGACGAAGAAGGATGGAAATGAAGCTAGGGGGAAAAGTGGCTATTATAACTGGCGGTGGGCGGGGCATAGGAAAAGCAATAAGTTTAAAGTTTGCTGAACAAGGAGCAAAAGTTGTAATTAATGCGCATACTGACATCAATGCAATGATCAAAACGGCTAAAGAAATACGTTCATTAGGATCCAACTCGTTACCGATAGCAGCTGATGTTTCAAATGAAAAAAATGTAAAGGAAATGGTTGGTACTACTATAAGAGAATTCGGAAAAATCGATATACTTGTCAATAACGCCGGGATCTTTAGGCCTGCACCTATTAAACGATTATCCGTGGAGGATTGGGACGCTGTTATAAATGTTAACCTTAAAGGAGCATTTCTTTGTAGCAAACATGTTGGCCAACAGATGATCAGGCAAAAGAGCGGTGTAATAATAAATGTAGCATCAATAGCCGGGCTTATTCCAGTAGTTTATTCGGGTGCTTATAGCCCGAGCAAAGCTGGGCTCATAAGTCTAACACAGGTTTTAGCAATTGAATGGGCGAAGTACAATATAAGAGTAAATGCTATCTGCCCAGGTTCAATTCAGACGGCACTGACGAACACTGAATGGGCGGGCAAGAAACGCGAAGCAAGAATCAAAACTATCCCACTTAAAAGATTTGGTAAACCCGAGGAGGTAGCGAAAACTGCGGTTTTTCTTGCATGTAATGATTCAAGCTATGTGACGGGACATGCCCTTGTTGTAGACGGGGGCTCATTAAAGTGCATGTATTATCTAGTGAATCTGTTGATTCCTTGACTAATCTATACCTAGTGGCGATAAAGGTAACAATTAAGGCACACTCTGAGTTATCCACTGTTGCAATTTAAGTTTTTAGTTGGTTTGATTATGAATCTAGTCAGAAAATTTTGAAGAGCGGGTGATTTTTAACTTTTGGTCTGATCCCGCATCTTCTGTTGCTATAAGCGATTAACGCATCTGTCATGGCGCATGCAGGGAAAACTGCTTCAGCTTGTTCTACCGGTCCGTACAAGACGAAGTTCGCTCCCATTATCTGAGTTGTTGTGCAAGCGCTAGCGTTGCAGACTGGAAAACCATAAGGTGCGTATTCTCTCCTCACTTTCTTCCAAGTGGTTGTTGCGTTTGCTGGTCCGCAACCTGCTGGAAGTCCGAGTTCTTGTTTCACGAGGTATATGGATTTAGTTGCTAGGCCTATGCTTGCCATGTCTAGAACCGACACATCTACTAGAAGGTTCGTTACACAGGCTTTTTTGGCAGCTTCTAGGAGCCCTGTCTGGTTCGTATAACCCTTTAGGATTTCGAGGCGACCTTCGGGCCAGAGTTTCCGCGGGTTATGAGCCAGAAGAACCGCCGCTTTAATGCCCAATTCCTTTATTGCTTCTATCTCCTCTTGTTTGATCGTGTTGTCGATTGAGTTGTATATAATCCGCTCTTTTAGCCCTACCTCAACGGCGTATTTTGTCACGGGTATTCTAACAGTTGCCGAGGGGCCATCGAGGAGGAAGGGTGCCTCCGTGATTTCACAGACGAATTCTGCATATTTCATGAGGGCCTCGGCTGTTGACCCAACGACGTCAAGCATGAATGGACTTCCGGTTTTATCAGAAAGCTTCTCCTGTTTCTTGATTAGACTTTCAGCTCGGACTCGGTCAAACTCGCCTTTGTTTGCATCGCTGACGATTCTATGTCTGTCATAGAAAATGCTTCCAATTAATACGGTTGGGTATTCGCCGGGTTGACCGCCTACTTTCACGCCCGCAATATCAAAAACTTTTTGTTCACTTTCAAACTTAAACGTCTGATCTACTGCTCCTAAAAGTTTACTGCGAGGTGTATAGGAGTTTCTTAGCTAGTTCAACGGCCTCAGCAGCGTTAGCGCCGTAACCGTCAGCTCCTATTTCTTCAGCCCATTCTTTGCTTACAGGGGCTCCGCCTACGATCACCTTCAGATCATCCCGCAAACCTTTCCTCTTTAAAGCTTCTATGATATCTCTCTGCACTGGCAGAGTTGTAGTTAAGAGTGCTGATAATCCGAGCAAATCGGGCTTTAGCTCCTTAACCTTCTCCACGAATCTTTCCACTGGTACATCCACTCCAAGGTCGTAGACCTCGAAGCCGTTTGCAGTTAGCATGGCCACAACAATGGTCTTTCCTATGCTGTGAATGTCACCTGCAACAGTGCCTAAGAGGACTCTGCCCACGGTTTTGCGCTCCTTCTTTTTCTTCTTTAGCTCGGGCTCTAGAACCTCCAAGGCACTTTTCATAGCCTCAGCAGCCATCACGAGTTCTGGGAGGAAAATTTTCCCTTCTCCAAATTTATCCCCTACTTCTCTAATTCCCCGAGCCAGCCCCTCTTCTACAGCCTTAAGAGGGTCAACTCCGGCCTCTACTGCTTTTTTGGCAGCCAACGTTACGCCTTCCACATCATAGTCCAGAATCATACGTCTTAGTTCTCCAATAATCTTTTCCATGCTGATCTCAACCACCTCCTCTAGCTCTTTCAGCAATTTCCATAATCTTCGCTTTTATATCATTTGAGAGTTGTGGAACCTCATATTCTTTCAGTATCTTCTCAACTTCTTCCTTAGCTTTGACCCATAAATCTCTGGCGCCAGCCTTAACCCAAGCGTCAGGGAACGTTCTGTCGGTTATCTTCGGTATCCAAATTTCCTTCTTGAAGTGCTCAAGAGTGTGACGTTCCGTTATGAAACTGCCCCCCGGTCCGACCTTTTTGATGAGGTCTAATGCTACGGTTTCATCTGTAACTTCTATTCCAGTTATGATTTTCTTTGCCATACTGACAATCTCGTTGTCTATAACAAGACCTTCAGGGCTCATGGTATTCTCCGACGCTATTAGACCCATGCCACATATTAAGTTGAGACCCGCAAAGGCGGGAATTATACCAGTCAAAGCTTTTTCATAACCCATCTGTGCATCTAAAGATTTAGAGTCGGATAAAATGCCTCCGCCAGCACTTGGGATTTCGTAGTAATGGGCCATCTGAGCGACAGCTGCATGGAGCAGAGCGAATTCAGGTCCACCAAGTACTGCTGACGCCGACCTTACATCCATGGCCCTAGCCCAGCTCCCAATTATGATCGGAGCCTTACTATTGATCGATCTACTTATCACTAATGCACTTATGAACTCAGCCATGTTCAGAGTTAGAGTTCCAGCAAGTGTGACTGGGGAGGTTGCCCCAGCCATTGGACCCGAGTTCACGAATGTTGGGATGCCGAGCTTGCAAGCCTCAACAAACGCCTCGAGAGTAGCTCTGTCATACATTAAAGGGCTTGTTATCGATATCAGTATGATCATTATGGGCTTTCTTCTAAGCTCCTCCATCCCGCCTGCTATAGTGGAAGCCATTTCTATAGCGTCTACGGCGCCTTCCTTGCGCATAGCCTCGTTTATTACGGGCTTCCTGGTATTCTCGAAAGAAAGCATCCACATGTACCTGTCAACAATCTCGTGAGGCACATCCATCGGAGAGCCCATACACATGTAAAAATCGACGTTTTCCAACGCGTCCGCAATCCTAGTTGCATTTGCCAAGTCTTGCGTAGTGGTTCTTCGGTAGGTTCTAGATGCCACATCATAAAAGTTGGTCGCAAATCCGACGGTGCCAAAGTGAGTTTTGTCTCCGCCTAAAATCTTCCTAGTTTTCAGGTCCCTATAATAAATACTGAATCTGTGTGGTGTTTTTCGAATGGCTTCCTCAGCAATGTTATGTGGAATTCGCACATGTTGTTTTCCATAGTCAACCTCTGCGCCAACCTCGTCAAGCTTTCGAAGAACCTCTTCGGATGGAACCACGATGCCAACCTCCTGCAATACATCTAAACTCGCTAAGTGTATAGCGTCCATATCTTTTTTTGAAAGTAAATTAACCGGCCTCATTCAACTATTGACTCCATTAATCTCTGTAAATATTCTTCTATTCTTAATAAATGTTTATAAAGCACAGGGCGATTCTGTGTTACTAATAGTAACAAACTACTAAGCGCGCGACCTTTCCAATGATCACTCCTTGACTGAGGTGTATTCTTCCAAGTCTTTCCAACAAATCCGTTTTTTCTCAAGCTGAGACGTGTCGTCTACGCACATTGCTCACAAGCCTTCCCACAAGCTTCTGCTAGTATTGAATCTTGGCACTATGAAAATAAATAAGGTATTGCGCTTCTAAAGTATGAGTAGGTGAGTCAATGATTAGTGATGTAACGATTGTCTTCGAGCCGGAAGGTAAGAAGGTGGTAACGTCGCGTGGAAAGACTGTTTTTCAAGCAGCCAAGGAAGCAGGAGTTGGTCTTAGGTCAGAATGTGGTGGGGGAGGGCTATGTGGGAAGTGTAGAGTGATCGTAAAGAACTCTGATGCTGTAAGCAAGTTAACAGAAGCTGAAAGGAAACATTTATCCCAGTCAGAGATCGATTCCGGCTACAGACTGGCTTGTCAAACGAAAATCATCCGAGAAGTTATCGTGATGATCCCACCGGAGACCAAATTGGAGTACCATAAAATCCAAGTTCTAGGCCTAGAAAGAAAAGTAGAACTAAATCCTTCCGTAATGAAGTGTCATCTGCTACTGCCTAAGCCGACATTGTCTGATTTTAGACCTGATCTTGAAAGACTTCTAAACTCTTTATCAAAGCAAACTCAAAAGGCAGTCAATTTAGAAATTGATTACGAAATCCTCAAGAAACTACCTAACATCCTTCGCGATGCAAACTGGGATGCAACGGTAACCATATGGAATGATTATAGAATCGTTGCTGTTGAGCCTGGCGACACTTCGAGCGAATTATTCGGATTAGCCGTAGATATAGGCACTTCAAAAATAGTTGGTCATCTAGTTGACCTGACGTCTGGAAAAACAGTTGGTATAGAATCTATTGAAAACCCACAGGTCATTCACGGAGAGGACACAATAACAAGGATAACGTTTGCAATGGCCGATAACGCTAATCTTGAGATACTACAGAAGCATGCAATTGACTGCGTAAACAGGGTTCTACACGAAGCATGCAGAAAAGCAAGGGTTAATCCAGGCAGAGTCTACGAAGTTATAGTAGTAGGCAATACTGCGATGCATCACTTCTTTCTGAGGATTCAACCAAAATATGTCGCCCTATCGCCTTACACACCTGCAGTGAAGAGTTCAATAAATATTGCATCCAAAGAATTAAACATAAAAGTGAACAGAGGAGGAATCGTAACTATCTTACCGATTATTGCGGGCTTCGTAGGTGCAGACGCTATTGCAGACGTCTTGGCCACTGGAATACACGAGTCTGAGAAGTTATCTTTGCTCATAGACATCGGAACAAACACAGAAGTTTTCATCGGCAACAAAGACAACATGCTCTGCTGTTCTTGTGCCTCTGGCCCCGCTTTTGAGGGCGCCCACATAAAACATGGAATGAAAGCGGTTTCGGGAGCCATAGAAAGAATTCGCATCAGTCCGGATCTTGAGGTTGCATATAAAACCATAGACGATGCAAAGCCAACAGGACTCTGTGGCTCGGCCGTAATTGATGTCATAGCAGAAATGCTCAAAAATGGGATTATCAACCCAAATGGAAAATTTAACTCAAATATAAAAACGAAACGACTAAGAAAAAACAACAATGAAATGGAATTCATTTTGGCGTGGAATAACGAAACAACCACAGACAGAGAAATCACGTTTACGCAAAAAGACATTAATGAGACACTCCTAGCAAAAGCAGCAATATACACTGGATGTAAAATTCTGATGAAGAGGAAAAACGTTGAAGAGAAGGATATTGGAAGAGTTTTCATCGCGGGCGCCTTCGGAAACTGCATCAACCGCGAAAATGCGAAGGTTATTGGGTTAATTCCAGACGTACCAACAGAAAAAATAGAATTTGTAGGCAATACAGCAGTCATGGGCGCCAAAATGACCTTAATATCAATGGGGATGAGGGAAAAGGCTGAGTTAATAGCGAATAAAGTCCGGTACTTAGAACTTGGAAATGACTCAGACTTCAACCAAGAATTCAGCAAAGCCCTATTTCTTCCACACGAAGTCAAACAGACTTCCTAATCTCTAAGACTGAACGATCTTTGTATTGTTTCTTTTATCAGTTTTTTAACATTTCGCAGACAAACCCGCTTACAGGGTTTCACTCCTGAAAAGCCGAGAAAAACACTTTCGAGCAATCAATTTGCGAAATATTCTGTTCGTTGCAAGTTGGTGGTCGGGCGGGCAGGACTTTCATGAAGTGAAACCTTCATTTTGAAATCGCCGAGCTGAGATTAACCCTGCAGCTCTCCTGCGACACTCCGGTTTCTGTCATGTACGCTTGATAGGCTGGGTGACACTTACCCTAAGGCGGATGTCTACAGCATCTCCGCCAGCTAGTCCTGCTAGCAGGCTCGGAAGCTCTACCAAGCTGAGCTACCGCCCGACCAAAACTTCTAGATAAGAAAATCGGATTTATGTGTTTCGTAACAATCATCCACAGGAATATGAAAAACAACATTAACTCAAAACTGCGCATATCCTAAAGTCAAAAAGATGACATTTAAGTGACGTCAAAAAAATTTGGTCGCCTTAATATAAGATTTCTTTATAAATCATATGTATGTGAAAGTTTCATGTCTTATTTTCGTGGGAGAATAGTAAGCGAGGAGAAAGGAGAAGTGGAAGACATCGTCGCTACTATTCCCTCCATTCATCCAACATAGTATTATCAATTTTGAACTTAAAATCGTGTCGTTCACAAACCGTTGAGTTAACCTTTCAAACAAAACTGATTATTGCCAATTTCGGGCACTTCAGAGTACTTCTGCAAAGAAAACTTAACTACAGCAGAGCTTCAAGCTAGAATAACGTTATAGAATAAAGTTCTACTCAGACATGTATTTGTTCTTTCTTTTTGGTTTTCTTTTTAGTTTGGTTCTGAATTGTTCCATTCTTTTTTTGACTTTGTTGGGGTCTTTTTCAAGTTTGATTGAGTCTTTTTTCACTTTTAAAGCAATCTCTTCAAAGGCTGTTGCTTTCCGCATCTCTTGCATGTACCATCTCCTGTCATTCCAACATTTTAACCCTGCAACTACACCGTAAACTATTAAAGTCAAACCAGTAATCGTCAAAGCTAAGCCTAAAGCAGCCCCACCAAGCGGCTCCGTATGATACGGAACAAAGACAAACCATTCCGGATTCTCAGCCAACTTCAACGACTCCACTATGCCACCTACAAAAAACGCAACACCAGCCAAAAACATAATATAACTATTAACCTCATCACGCCTCGAATTCTCCGCACACTCATGCAAATACTCCTTGAAAGACATAACCCTTCAAACACACCAAAACAAAAAGCAAACACGTAAACCTTACTATCTCCAAGTCTTCACATAAAATCCATATCCTCAATCTACACACATTCCTCTTATCCAAGTAAAAGGCAAAGCCAGTTTTCACCCTGCAAACCCAGTTTTCACCCTGCAAACCCAGCGTGTGCTCTGTGCAGCAAATGTCGGCATATGGTGGGCTTTTGCCATGACTCTGATATACCTAGCAATATGTTGTTGATGCTTGTCCGCGTGTTACTGAAAAGAGAAAAGGTTTATACGCGATGTTTACTATGAGTAGTTGATTAATATGCCTACTACGAAGGTAACCCGGAACTATCAGATAACAATCCCAGCTGACATAAGAGCTCGAACCAACGTTGAAAGAGGCGACATCCTCGTGATGGAGTACCGCGAAGAAGAAGGCGTAATCAAGATCAGGGTGCCAAAGAAAGGGAAGAGGAAGACCAAAAAACTCGGCAAACCCCTCGGCTTAGAGGACATCGAGCGGTCTATTGAGAGAGGGTTGAACGATTGTCTGCGGTCGTAGATACAAACGTTCTGATATTTGACACCTTTGAAGACAGCGAGTTCCACGTAGAAGCTATGAAACTGCTTGATTCCCTAAAGAGGTGGATACTGCCATCAATCGTCTTCCACGAGTATGTATGGTTCATGAAAGAGGAGAAGCTGGACCTAAACTTTTCTCGAGAGAAGGTGACAGAATACTTAACACACGCCAAGACCAATACGGTCCCCATACAAGTCGATGACATTCTCTTCTCCATCCAGAGAATCAAAGAATACCGGGACTACAACGACTTCCTGATTCTATCCGCGGCCAAGAGGATGGGACACACCCTTCTAACCTTTGATGAAAGACTAAAGAAACACGCAAACCAACACGGAGTAAGGACGCTCTAAGCTCCAGCGCGCGCGCAACTTCGGCGGAAAGTTCCAGCCTTAGTTGGCTTTCGGCCTCTGAAGCTTGCAGAGATCTTTTCATGTCTAAGCTTTTCGCTTTGGCTAAGAAAGTTCATTGGGTTAGCTTTTCTTGAATTCTTCCAACATCTTCTTTACTAACGTGATGGCGTATCTGGCTTCATCTGGGTTATAGACTCCCTCATAGAAGGCTTCGTCGTGCAGTGTTCTCATAACATCGCTATAGAGACCCCTAAGATCTTCTCGATCCATCTTCCTCTGCAAAGATCTGCGTTCACCATGCGATTTAGGAGCTATATCCAGCTTGCGGTTGATATAAGAGTTTACAGCGACTATCATCGCCAGGAAGGCCTTGTCTGACGAGTTTCTGTAAAGCAGCATATCCTTTGATTTCAAAGCCCTCTCAAACTCCCTTTCAGCATAGTTAAGAATCTCCTCAGCCGTCACCAAAGAGCAGTCAACAAAGCCTTCAACCAATTTGACATCACCTAGAATGCTGAATGTTAAAACCTAATATTAAACTTTGTACTCTTCAAACAAGGAAATATTTGCGCGCGAAGAAGAAACAAAAGCTTTAAGAAAAATCTAATGGGCTACAGTTCATCTGGAAATATAAGCGAATCGCTTAGCCCCTTGTTGTTTATGAGTTTCTTGAGTTCGACGTCCAGGGTCAGCAGCTTTAGGCCCAAGTGAATTGCGCTCGCATACAGTATATTGTCTATCATATCTTTGTGCCCCAACACATGCAACCTTAACGCATGATTGAAGATATCAGAGTCTTCCTCTATCTTCGCGTATTTTCTGCCTTCTATGATGCTCCTCAAGCCATGCCTGAAGCGTTCAGTGTCTAAGTCTACGGCCCCTGATAATCTCGCCGTTACCCATAACGATTCTAGCACGCTGAAGCAGGAATAATAGATGTCGGCTTTGATTTCAGCCAACTTCTTGAGGCTCTTCAAAACTTTCTTACCGGTGTCGACTCCCAGTGTCGGAAGTATGAAGGATGTATCAAGCAGAACCTTCAACATGCCTCGCCTGCTCTTCAACACTTATCGCCTCAGCTTCCTCCGGCGTTATGGATGCAAACTTCTTTCCTGAAAGGGCAAGTTGAATCGGATCCTTCAGACTCTCCAACAAAAGGGAGTTACCCATCACCTTTAACAACACCCTTTCACCCTCTTTCAAGTCGAGAGCTTCAACTATTACCTTAGGCAGATAAACCGCAAACTTCCTACCAATCTTAGTTTTCACAGTCAGACTCAACGCTTTCCACCAGAAATACGTTACTCAGTCAGACTTAAATACCTAGCGCCAGACAAGTCAATTATCAATCTGAAGCAAACATTTCCTACTGCGCGCAAAAGCTCTTTATACTTTCCATATTCACTATAAAAACTGTGAGAACATGTCCACGATTCAAGTTGAAGACGAAATAAAGCAGCAACTCTTTTCAATAGCTGCCGAACTACAATCCAAAAGAGGAAAAAAACCTCTCTCAACGAAGCAATAAAACATTTAATAAACATTTACCTCTCAGAGAACCGAGATATTCCAAGAATGCTCTCATTATTCGGCTGTCTGAGCCCCGAGCCGAAAGCGCGCAACCTGCTGAAAGAATTAAGGGTCAAAGAGGAAGAAAGACTTAAGAAGCTTACGAGGAAACACCTCCCTTGACACGAACGCTCTAATAGAATACTCACTGCAGGATGGCGATTAACAGCAGAAGAATACTCAAAAACACTAAAAGAACTCAAGTAATGATTTTTCACAAAAACAGAAAAAACTTAAACTCTTTGCTTGAACCGTGGTTCAACAAAACTATTTAAAGCTGCACTAGCTATTTTTCGTATGGTGTAATCTATGGAGGCTGAAGAGGTTTTTGAAGAAGTGAGGAAGAAATTTGCTGGCAAATGGATAGCCGTCAAAGAAGGAAAAGTTGTAACCGTTTCAGACAGCCACGACGAGATAATGAAGGAGATTAAGCAAAAAGGTCTAGATGGCATCTACGTTTTTTACTCCCCAACCGAAAAAGAGAAAAAATACCAGTTCCTTTTTTAGGTGAAACAATGAAAATTCACGCTAGAAAACTTCTAGTCAAAGCAAGACTAATTGGTAGAAAGTTTAGCGTCGCCGAAGACGCGTTAATGGATACCGGTGCAGCTTTCACTGTAATTCCCCCTGAAACCGCAGACTACCTGGAGCTTGAACTGAAAGAAGATTATCCAACAGCAACCTTGGTAACCGCTTCTGGAATTATTGAAACTCCAGTCAAGATTCTAAACAGAATAGAAGTTGCCAATGTCAAAGCTGAAAACGTACCAGTTGTAATCCACAAAATTCCAGATCCAGCGCCAGTGAAAATACTTCTCGGAATGACCTTCATAGAAAATGTTAAACTGATACTCGATGGAAAAAATGGCACATTCGATCTCGAAGACCCCGAATTTTAATTATCTAGTCAAAAGAAGCTAAAATTTTGAACCCTCTCGCACGCGTTAGAGCTTTCATCCAGATTTCTTATACACACGCATTCAAAAGTACTCCATAATTGTTATGGAGGCTATCATAATTCAAAAAGCACCATCTACACAGCCTCAGAGACAATTAACTCACACATTTAAATCAAGAACAATAAACCTTAGAAAAACCTGAAACAGGATTTCCAAAACTGAAATGATCTCCAGAGAAGGCATACTTTCAAAAATGACATATACCGCCTTGAGCAGCAAGGGTTTTATAAAATCAAATCCTTTTACGATTCAGCCTAAGCGGGAAAGGAGAAGGCGCCCATCACCTTTTGCTTTTGAAAACAAGACCTCAAACATCCTAATTCATAATCGAATCCCAATCTGAAGGTTCAGTTTCACAAAATACAACAGCATGATCAGGCGGTTCATCCTTAGCCGAAAGTTTATGTTGGCGGGCCCGCCGGGAATTGAACCCAGGACCCCCGGGTTTCTATGCAACGTTAGGCTTGCTTAAAAGCCCGGTGCTCTATCCTTGCTGAGCTACGGGCCCTTGTTTTCTTTCGCTTTTAAGACTTGGAAAGGTGCTTTTTAGTATTTCGATTTCAGCTCGGATGATCTTTCCAGTTTACCACCGCCAATCATGATCATCTACGCAGCCATAATTATTCACGTTTCAATATTTGACCCTAGATATGAACATCTAAACTAACACTAATTCCAGATCAAAAATCGAAATGAAATATGGAAAAAATAAACATTTCCAACATGCAAAACACATAGAGGAGGGTTCTGGCTTCAGCTCAAGTTTAGAAAGTCTTGGATCGTAGAGCTTCCAGCCCTTTCACTTTCTAGATAAATGTTTCAATTTTCAGTGCTATGGAAAGCTGATGGTACATTCAATTTTTAAAGCTTAATTTTTCATTTAAACGACGAAAAACGTTGTTCTAAACAGTCAGCGATATATCTGAATATTAATAAAGGTTATTTCTTTCCTTAACGCGTAAAAAATGAACGGTGTTAAAATTGATTTGGTGGAAACACTCTTTTGAGAGATTAAACGAAGAATATGAAATGGCAAAGCGAAAAAGGCAAGCATTGGACAACTTATTGAACACAGGCAGGATTTCACAGTCCACGTATGAATCGTTCAACAAAGAGATAGACGCGGCGGTTGCAGAAATCGAAAGACAACACAGGGCTCTGCAAGGAAAAATCAACCTGAAAACGGAGGAACTTGAAAAACAGATCAAAACATTGGAGATGCTTCTTGCAAACTTCGAAATCCAACACGTAACTGGCGAAATAGAAGAAGAAGTCTATCAACGTGAAATCGACGTTCTATCCACAGGACTTGAAGTTGCAAGACAGCAACTGAACACAGTCAAAGAAGCCGGAAATCAACTTTCAACCAGCATACAAATTCTAACAACAGAGACCGCCGAACCACAGAAGATAGAAACACAACCTACAGAAAGTTTCAAAACTCCCCCACAACCTGAAATCCAAGTCGAAGAAGAAAACGTACCCACGGTTGAATCCGAGGAGACTTTTGAAGAAAACGTAGAGACAGAACCACAATCTACAGAAAGTGAAACTCCATCGCAAGTTGAAATCGAAGTCGAAGAAGAAACCGTTCCAGCGGATGAGCCTGAAGAGACCTTCGAAGAAGATGTGGAGCATAACCTACCAGAACCGCCAGCTGATTTGCCAGAAGTCAGCGAAACGGACTACCCTCAGAACTCCGAAGAAACGCAAGAAACATGGCAAGAAACCTCACAGAACACGGAAGAGACGCAAGAAACGTCGCAAGACACAGAAGAAAAACTTGCGGAGATGACGACTGAAGAAGAAGAAAACCCAGAGTAACCACCTTCTCTCCTTTTTCTTTCGCAAAATTCAATTCTGATTACGCAGACTTTTATATTCACCGTCTTCTTATTCGGTTTGAGAGTGCCAATAATTGCCTCAAAAAGTCGTCATGACCTTTCACGAAAAATTCAAACAATATGATTTAGGTAAGGAACACCCTTACAGAGGAGACAGATTTGCAAATGTCATGAAATTCTTTGAAAAGCAGGGCTTGCTCAGTCTCCCTGAAGTGGTTCTCGTCGAACCTCAACCGGCCTCAAGAAAGGATCTATTGATGGTTCATGAAGAAGATTACGTTGATCTAATTTTTCGCCTAGCAGAAGAGAATAAGCCCTATGACATCGAAACACCTGTTTCCAAGGAAATTCTTGAAGCTGCACTGCTTATCGTTGGCGGTGCAACCAAATGTGGCGAATCCATTTATGAAAGAAGGGCAAAACGCGCGATCTCTTTAGGCGGCGGTTATCATCATGCCGGAAGAAGTTACGGCGGCGGATTCTGCCTCTTCAACGACGTAGCAATTTTAGTTGAGTATTTAAAGGCCAAGTACGATGTGAAACGACTTTTGATACTAGATTATGATGTCCACTTCGGAAACGGCACAAGCGACATCTACTATAAAGATCCCACAGTGCTTTACATTTCTCTGCATCAAGATCCACGCACAATTTATCCAGGGACAGGATTTGTCTCACAGATTGGAGAAGGAAAAGGAGAAGGGTACAACGTTAACGTGCCTCTGCCTCCTGGAACGAGCGACAACACTTATCTTTATGCCGTGAACGAAGTTGTCGTACCTTTAGCAGAGGAGTTCAAGTCTGAAATCATTATCGCAAATGGGGGAAGCGATCCACACTTTGCAGACATGCTTGGAAATCTGAGGCTGACAGTAAAGGGCTTTTTCAACCTATCCTGTTTAATCAGGAAAACTGCTGACAGAGTCTGCAATGAAAAACTCATTTTGATGCCTGGAAGCGGATATAACCCAACGGTCTTGCCACTTTGTTGGTATGCACTTGCTGCAGGTGTAATTGGCCTACAGGAAATCCACGTTAAAGACCCTTATGCTCCACCGAAGGAATCGCCCAACTGCCGCAAAAAGGTTGAAAATACAATCAGTGAGTTGAAAAGGTTGCTGAAGAAAAACTGGTCATGCTTCACATGATGCGTGGCTGCTCTTCAGCGCCCCCTAAGCATTAGTCAGAAAAAAGATACAAGGAAGATCAAGGAAAAGAGTGTTTACTAGCATATTTGAGTGACAGATCTTTATCACCAGTGCCCACATTTCCTCCGAAAGTAGCGCATGCCTCTATTCATCATCTGGCTTAATGGCGGTCTCTTTACGGAGAACAACATATGGGCTCTTCTTTTTGAAGTAAAGAGTCGTAGCCACAAAGACTATAGTTGTTACAGTGAAGACATACATCAGAATTCTAACGATGTTCAACTCTCCCAGCGAACCGTCATATTTCGTTTTAACATAAGCGTAATCTTCTTGCAGCGAATCATAATTAGACGTAAGTGAGTCATAACTTGTCACCAAGGAGTCATAGCTCGAGTTAAGTAAGTCATAGTCTGTTTGCATTGAACCATATTCTGATACAAGTGAACTATGAGTCGCATTCAGAGCAACGTAGCTTGTTAAGAGCTGGTCATGATCAGTCTGTAACGTGCTATAATTTGTTAGAAGTTCATCATACAAGGCTGTCAGTTCGTCGTAAGTAATTGTCCTGACATGTGTTGCATAAAAAGTAGCCTTACCAAAGCCCTTATCTGTTGACGCTTCAATGACGCAACGGAGTCTTCCAGACGTGTCATATGGCAAAGTGATTATCATCTGCCTCGTGAAGTTTTCATCTTCAACCATAGAGTACGATATTATCTGTTCTGTATGCATGGTTTGCCATTTTTCTTTCACCAGACCTGAAATCTCGACTTTAAGGTTGTAGATGGTAACTTCGAGATACGCCATTACGGTCAGATTATACGTGATAGTACTGGTCGGATAAGCCTCCTCGTCAAATTCAAGCGAACCACCAATATACCCGTACATAAACGAAAAAGTACCAATCTGCGAGGCTTTTGCAGTACTACTCAAACTTAACAGCAAAGTCATTCCAAACATCATAATCAGAATTTTGCTTTTCAAGTTGGACACCTTATCAACTTTCGTTCAATTACCTATTTATCGTTAACTGATAATCTAACCAACCAGAACTATTATTAAGAATTGAATTTACAACTAGTAACCGTTAAGATTAGTAAGTGTTGCCACCTGAAACAGTTGTGCCACAGAAACTTTTAATTTGCTTCAATCTTAATCTTAAATGACGAATTATGTTTGAGGGTGACAAGACTCTAGTCTTTTGGATTGGTTTAATCATCCTATGTTTAGCTTCAGTAAGTCTTTTTGGAATATTTTGGATGATTGCAATTTGGAACGGATATACACATCGGTTTGAAAGCTCAAACAAGCAGTCCCAGTCATTGTAGGTGGAATTGTCTTCATACTTATAGGACTGTACATGATGAAGTCTGGAACAAAAACGAAAAAAGAGAGAGAAATACAACTTCTGAAAGATCAGTAGTTTCTAGGTTCCCTTTTCAAATAGCAAGTAATGGGTGATCCAGATGTCACGACCAGTCACTTGATAGGTGTGGACACTCCAGCCGTTTCTTTGGAATTCCTCAATTGTTTTACCGACATCGTTATGGTGACTAACTTGCACGCACATCCATTCTTTCAACTCAAATCCACCTTCTATAACACTCTGGAGCGAACCAACCTATAATAATTTGCATCGGTTTTCTACTGATTAAAACATAAATTGGATTGCAAGGCCCGCGCATCATGGGTAAGACCTATCAGCATAATAGCCGCATTATCCATTTCAGTTTCAGTGATGTAAATTCACATCTGATCAAGCAATAGATACCGTTTTTTAGTTTTTGTTATATTTCAGGATTAATATAGAAAAAGGAGAAAACTAAGAAGGTGGCGGCCTTTTTCCCAAAACCACCGGTTTTTCTAGAGTCTGACTGCCTCTTACAACTTCCATAATCACTGTCTCTCTTGGTAAGGTTTTTGCTTCAAGATAGCTTATGACCTCATCTCCATTTCTCATACGAGTTCCGTTAATCCCCACTATTATGTCATCTGCTTCCATACCTGCGTCATCAGCTGGACCCCCAGGTACAACATCAATGATCCTCCAGCCATATGTCACAGTTACGCCTAACTGTTGAGCTGTTTCATAGTCCATATCTACTCCTTGTACGCCTAAGTAGGAATAGTCTTCATAAGTTCCATTCGCTACCAAAGATGCTATCTCTCTGAGTATCGTGTTTGATGGAACGACAAAACCCAAACCTTGCGAGTCAGCAACAATAGCTGTCGTTATACCCACCACTTCACCATAGTAGTTCAGCAGCGGACCGCCAGAATTTCCAGGATTTATCGGTGTACTCGTCTGTATCACATTTGCTATTGCAAACCCGGATTCTCCAGTGATTGTTCTTCCAAGAGCGCTCACAACACCGGTAGTCATCGACCCAACCAAGCCATAAGGGTTACCCACAGCAATAACGGGATTACCCACCCTCAAAGTTGACGAACTGGTTATCTCCAGCGCTGTAAACTCATCTTCAGGAGCATCGACCAAGAGAACAGCTAAATCTGCATAAGGATCAGTACCGTTTACTTCCGCTGCATACCCATTCCCGTTTGAAAACGTTACGCTTAAGCTTGTTGTCCCATCCACAACATGATAATTCGTTAGCACAACCATGATCCCTGAAAAGTTGTAGACAAACCCGGAGCCTTGAACAGTTCCTCCTGTTATTATTCCACGAACTAACACAACTGAATCTTGGACTCTTTCATAAATATATGGAAGGACTGTACCATTGGTTTCTAAGGTTTTGACTGTAGCTTCCAAAGTCTCCAGCTCACTTTGTAGTTCAAGCAATAAGGCCGTTTTGTTAACTGGAGAT
>Ga0209636_10000190_pt1 | contig 52608 bp, 39 predicted proteins | sample DeeMarSWOR152_54_FD_187464 | JGI IMG/M metagenome (GOLD analysis project Ga0209636, IMG submission 187464) | Marine sediment microbial communities from White Oak River estuary, North Carolina - WOR-1-52-54 (SPAdes) (version 2) | ecosystem: Environmental > Aquatic > Marine > Intertidal zone >...
CCTTTTCGGAAAGAAGTACCAAGACCTCGCTGTCAGGTATCCCGTAGTAACCAGCAAGGCGATTGGCCAACACGTATCTGGTAAACAGCGATTCCTTTCCCTTTGCCCGCTTGAGCGCAGACGGATGAACTCCCAGTTCCTTTGCAATGGCTCCCCAACCGAGCCCCTTCTTCCTGAGTACGGCAATGTCCGAGGGGCCTTTTTCCGAAAGACTGGAGAACTCCAGTATCAAGGCGACCTCATCGAAGCCGTATCCCCTGTCGTAGAGCCCCTTAACGAAGCCGATGGAGACGCCGTAAGAGCTCGAGATTACCTTGGCCCATATCTCATATGCGCTACCCCTGTCAACAGGAGAAAGCTCAAGTTTGGAAGGCCTAGAACTGATACTCGCACTGACCGACCAATCGATGTCTCCCGCAAGACTCACGGCAACAAAAGCTGTCACCGTCGCAAGAATCACAAGGATCACCGGGCATACGAAGCGTCTAGCTAAATCAAATCTCACCCTGTCCACCTCCGTTTTCTCTGCTTGCTTGTCTCTTCGCAGCTGATACCGCCGCGCTCCTCCTGCGATCGCGGTCACAGCCACACTCCTGATCACCGCTTGGTTTGGTTCTGAGTATACCACGCGGCAAAGCAGCTGTGAAGCAACAACACACGGGATAACACGGGTGGGTTTCGCGGAGAAACTTTGGCCAGACGAGCAATCGAGGTAACGCCACGGCACGATTCGCTAAATGAAGGGGCCCCTCCACAGAGGCGGGGGAAGACGAGTCCTGCCCGGGCAACCGCCCGGTCTAGCGCATAAGGGAGAAGACCCTGTCGAGAACGAACCCACCGGCAACAAGTATTCCAATGAACATGTGAAGCATTATCGTGGCCGCGTTGGCCGGGGCCAGTTTCTTGGAGTCAGCGTAGTTCAGAATGGCCACGTTTACGGCCTTCATGGCCATGGGAAGTGTGATAAGGGCTAGAAGGCAGTATGGAGGGATGGCGCGAGTCACAACAGGGATTAGAATAGCAAGATAGGCTGAAAACGTGATGGCAAGATAACCCCAGACGGCCCTTTCTTTGCCTAATCTCACGACGAGATGGTTCTTGCCTACGGCTTTGTCGGCTGTGAAGTCGGGGAACTCGTTTATGTAGAGAACGTCCGCAATGAGAATGGCCACTGGCAACGAGGCAAGAAAGGCACCCACCGAAAACCGTCCTGTCTGCACGTAGTAGGAGCCAAGAGTCATCAAAATACCGAAGTTGACCCCCACCGTAAGCTCGCCGATGCCTCTCGCAGCGATGTTGACAGGGGGGGCCGTGTAAAAGAACCCGCAGAACGCACCTATAACGCCCAGGACCAGTATGGCAGGACCTACCTTAACCGTCAGGTAAACGCCCATTGCCCCTCCGATGGCAAAGAGAACGAGGGATTCGATAAGAACCGTCCTGGGGCTCAATAACCCCTTCTGAATGAGACGACTCCCGCCAGAGAAAGGACGTACGTACTCGACGTTGATCTCGTCATTCCGGCTCTTGTGGTCGAAGTAATCGTTAGCGATGTTCGTCCCCGCATGAACACAGACTCCCGCAACGAGCGTGAGCAAGAACAGTGACGTCGAGAACTGGCCGCTCTCTGACCAAGCAACTGCCGTGCCGAGCAGAATGGGGATGATCGATGCAGTGAAGAAGGGAGCCCTGAGCTCTTGCAGAAGTGGCAGGATTCTACTCACTCTTCACCCTCTGACTTCCTGGGTGTATCACTGAAGAGCCAACGACCAGTACAGCAGGTCGAAAATGCTTAGCGAGAAACATCGGGTCTTAAAAAAGGCGCACAAAAAAAGGGGGTGGGGCAGGGCAATCTTAAGGAACGGCGACGATGGAGGTCGAACGGGAGCCTCGTCTGCATTCCCTTACCGCATTTCGCCCCTGCGGGATTACCCTTTGAACCCCGGCCTCTGTGCCGTGAAAGGCGCAGTCATACCCCCGGGGCCATCCTACGGAGACCCCCCAGAATTGTCAATATACAAATGGGGCGCTTCAGCATTTTGTGATGCCCCGTTCGCTGGGCCACAGAGCAGGTTCGTAACAAAGACGGACCGGCCAAGCGACCACCGCGTAATCGAGGTTGGGCGAAGTCTCCATCACGTAACTTCTTATAGATAGGCAATTGCAGGGATCGATGCCGGGCCGCGTGCTCCTGCTCTGTCCCGACAAGGCACATAGAGAACACAGAAAGCGCGATACCGGCGCTTGCCCCTTCGGCGAGAGAGTGAACCAGTAGGGGTACAAGCAGGACTCGTCCTGTCAAGAGTCTAGAGCTCCGATGGAATACGCTTCCCGTCATCATTCTGCCATTGATTCTTGCGTACCCTTTTGCTAGATTAACGGAAGAGGCGGTAACTATGCCTGTCGTGCGAACTTGTGGGAAAACAAAAAACATGAGAATCGTGCTGGCAGTTGCGCTCCTCACGACCGTTGTGGGGCTTACGCACGCTCAAGAAGCCGGGTTTCGCGTGCTCGTCGATACTGATGCGGCCGTGGACGATCTGCGCGCCCTCTGTCTACTGCTTGCGACTCCCCAGTTTGAGATACTCGCGATAACGACGTCTGATGGTGCCCTTGCGCCCAAGCAAGGGGCTGGCAAAACCTGCGCACTGCTGGAGAGCCTGAAACGCGAGAGCATACCCGTTGCTGCAGGTCCGGACCTCTTGACCACCCCTCCTCCGTGGCGATCGTTTGCCCAGCGAGTCACTTGGGGGGACAGTGAGACAGTGGTTGAGTACTCGAATCGTACGAGCGCAACAGAGTTGATGGTGGATCAACTCAGATGTGCAGAGAAGCCAATTGTCGTCGTGTGCCTAGGCCCGTTGACCAATCTTGCTGACGCCGTAAGGACGGCCCCGGACATAGAGAGCAAGATAGAGAAAATACTCTGGTACAACGATGAGCTTCATCCGCCGTCCGGCACCAACTACGGTCATGACCCCGAGGCCGCGGATTTCCTCCTCGAGACCGGCGTTCCGATGGATGTCATAAGCAACGTTGGCCGTGACGCGTGGACGTTTGACGAGGCGTTTCTGAGCCTGATCGAAAGCATAGACACCCCATGTGCTCAGCGGATAGCCGTGGCCCACCGCGACCCCGAAGTTCTTGAACGAATACGCACCGGCCATCTCCGCCTCTGGGATGAACTGCTCCCGGTTCATCTTTCCCATCCGGAGCTATTCAGAATGGAAAAGCTCACTGTCACACCTCACCTGCGAATCAGTCGGAGTTTCGATGGCGTCGCGGTGAAGGAGGAAATAATCAGGATGCTTGGTGGTCACGCGCACGACGAAAACGTCCTGTTCCTGGAGTTTCCTGATGATCCCGATCTCTTCACGGAGGACCTTCGCCCGCACGTGCGGGACATCATCCGGAGACACGGACACGAGGAGTGGCGGCTGTGTGTTCTTACCACCGAGTTCCATCAGCACCTTGGTATCTATTCCATCGTTGGTGCCAAGATGGGACTCAGGGCCAGGGACATCTTGGGCGCAGGTATGGACGAGCTAGAGGTTGTCTCTTACGCAGGCACTGGACCACCCCTCAGCTGTTTGAACGACGGCCTTCAAGTAAGCACGGGCTCAAGCCTGGGACACGGGGCGATTTCCATTGCTGATGATCCTGAAACACGGCCCGAGGCAGCGTTCAAGTACTCTGGGGGCGTTCTGCGTTTGCGTCTCAAGCCCGAGCACTGGGATCAAATTCGCGATGACATAGCTCAGGGAATCGACGAACACGGTCTGAATACGCCCGCCTATTTCGACTTCATTCGGCAACTCGGCATACGCTATTGGCTGGAGTGGGGTCGTGAAGATATCTTCCTGGTTGAGAGAGTAGACTGAACAGGTCTCTTTGAAAGTAATGGTACCGGATTCGTCTTGGGTCTTCACGCACGTGTGGCTAATCAGCGGACCGAGGAGACGAGGTTAGCACGCCAGGCGTCTTCTACCGATTTTATATTGAAAAGCGAGAAAGGAGAGAGACATGAGGGAAACAACGGCGGTCATTCTGGGTGGTGGACGAGGCACGCGGCTCTTTCCGCTCACAAAGGACAGATCGAAACCTGCTGTTCCCTTTGCTGGAAAATATAGAATGATCGATATTCCCATATCAAACTGTATAAACTCCGAAATTCGCCGCATCTTTGTCTTAACCATGTACCAGTCCGCGAGTCTTAACTCACACATTTCGAACACTTACAGATTCGACCACTTCTCCACAGGCTTCGTGGGAATCCTTGCCGCCGAACAAACGGCCAGGGGGGGCACGTGGTTCCGCGGCACTGCCGATGCTGTCCGACAGGAATGGGTCCACATTAGCGGCCATCCATCACGCCAGACGCTCATTCTCTCGGGGGACCACCTTTACCGTATGGACTATTCGGAGCTAAAACGTGCCCACGTTGACTCCGGAGCGGATGTATCGGTCGCCGCTTATCCTGTGACACGCGAGGACGCCACTCAGATGGGGGTGGTAAAGACAGACCAGACGGGTCGCATCGTGGAGTTTGTAGAAAAGCCCGAGAACGAAAAAGCCATAAGGCAAATGGAAGTCGAGACCGCGGCTTTCGGTCTGAGCTCCAGTGAAGCTAAGAGACGTCCATTGTTGGCGAACATGGGAGTATATCTGTTCAACACGCCAGTGCTCGAGGAACTGTTGAGACGTGACAGTGCTCACACGGACTTTGGCAGACACATCATTCCCAGCACCATCGAGGATTTTCACGTGCAGGCTTTCTGCTTCCAGGGCTACTGGGCTGACATAGGAACTGTACGCGCCTTCTACGAGGCCAACTTGGAGCTGATTTCACACGTACCCGCGTTCAGCCTGTTCGATCCGATTATGCCCATATACACTCACCCGCGCTTTCTGCCTGGAGCCAAGCTCAACCGAGCTTCAGTGGAGTGCGCAATTCTCTGCGAGGGCTCCATCGTGGATGAGGCCCTCGTGCGAGATTCAATCTTGGGCGTGCGTACACGCGTGCGCCCTGGGGCCAAGATCGAAAGCTCCCTGGTCATGGGTGCCGATTTCTATCAAACGCATGATGCGAACGGTCCCCGCATAGGCATAGGAGAGGGCTCTCACGTCAAGCGTGCAATCATCGATAAGAACTCCTGCATAGGACGTGACGTTCAACTCATCAACGAACGTGGCCTTGTCGAATATGATGATCCCGAAGAACGTTTCTACGTCCGCGATGGAATCATTGTTGTCGCCAAAGATGGCGTCATCCCCGATGGATTTGTCTTCTAGCCATGGGACCTCTCCTGGAACCCGCCATTCCAAAAAAGGACTGGGCTTCAAGGGAAGAGCTACGTCCATCGCACAGGAGCACCGCTGGCTCGACCATTTGAGTTGCTGGAGCAGCGGGTAGGCCGAATCTCTTCCCACTGCTCCTTCGCTGGGAGGAAGCCATGAGAATCTTTGTCACTGGCGGCACCGGTTTTGTCGGAAGAAATCTTGTCTCCCGCCTTGTAAAGGAAGGCAATCAGGTAACTGTGCTCACAAGATCTGCGAAGGCCACGGATAAAACACCGCCCTCTGTGTCCTATGTTCAGGGGAACCCGATGAAACAAGGATCGTGGCAGGAAGCAGTGGGTGAACACGACGTCGTCATTAACCTTGCTGGCGCTTCCCTCTTCAAGAGATGGACGGCCCAATATAAGAGAGCAATAAGAGAAAGCCGTATTGAGACAACCCGGCGTCTGGTTGAGGGAATGCGAGCACCACCAGGACAGACGGTGTTTTTCAGCACGTCCGCGGTTGGCTACTACGGATTTCGTGGCGACGAAGAACTGACAGAGGACTCCCCTGCTGGAGATGACTTCCTGGCCAAAGTCGCCGGCGATTGGGAGAGAGAAGCCCTCAAGGCAGAAGAAAAGGGTGTAAGAGTAGTCATTACCCGCTTTGGTATAGTCTTGGGAGACAAGGGTGGGGTGCTGAGCCAGATGGTTCCTCTCTTCAGGAGATACATAGGAGGTCCTATCGGAAACGGAAAACAGTGGTTTTCATGGATACACATAGAGGACCTGATGGAAGTGTTCGTCTTTCTTATTAATCATCCGGAGATTTCAGGCCCAGTGAACGTCTGTTCTCCGAATCCTATTAGAAATGAAGACCTGGCAAAGGCCCTGGGAGTGGCGCTCCATCGACCATCGTTTCTCTCCGTCCCGGGCTTTTTACTCACCCCGGTGTTGGGGGAGTTCGGCTCCATTATTCTTAAGGGGCAGAAAGTTATTCCGCGTAGACTCATGGACTCTGGTTTTCCGTTTCAGCACGCGCAACTTGAGCAGGCACTGGGAAGCATCCTGGGTTGACCGTTATGATCTAAGTGACACCCCATCCCTTCCATGAGTCTTGCCTGACACCGCTCTAACTTGACAATCCCCCATGCAATTGTTAGGATTTGGCTACCCACAGGCTGCGGAGGTCTCATGAAGCTAGACAGATGGCTAAGAGTACGAACGTTCCATCACGAGCAGTTCAGTGACATCAGGAGACTGGTGGAACTCAAGGAAGAACAGGGCCTTACTGTCAGCGTTTGCTTCCCTACCCTCAACGAAGAGAAAACCATAGGCAAAGAAATCAAAACCATCAAATCTGAACTTATGGATAAATTCCGTTTGCTCGATGAGATTGCGGTTGTCGACAGCGGCTCGACTGACAAGACGAGGGAGATCGCGGCAAAGGAAGGGGCCGACGTATACATTGCCTCGGAACACCTACCTGAGCTGGGCGTGTGGTACGGCAAGGGTGAGAATCTCTGGAAGAGCCTTTACCTTCTGAAGGGAGACATCATCGTCTGGGTGGATTCAGACATAAAGAACATCCATCCAAGATTCGTGTATGGCCTTGTGGGACCGCTATTAACAAACAAGGACATCGAATACGTCAAGGCCTTCTACGAGAGACCGCTCAAGGTCGGAAGAAAACTCTCCCCGACCGGCGGTGGAAGAGTCACCGAGCTGGTGGTGAGGCCGGTCCTGAACCTACTTTTCCCGAGGCTATCGGGCCTCGCCCAACCCCTGTCCGGAGAGTACGCCGGGCGCAGGAGCATCCTGGAACGAATGCCCTTCTACACCGGCTACGGTGTAGAGGTCGGCCTCCTTCTCGACATAGAGAGAAAGGCGGGTCTGAGAACCATCGCTCAGGTTGACCTTGAGGTCAGGGTCCACAGAAACCAGACTCTCGACCGTCTCAGGAACATGTCACATCGTATTCTCACCGTGCTTCTGATGAAGGCTGAAGAGCACGAGAAGCTGGCGATTCTCGAAGAACTAAATCGCAGCATGAACGTTATCACAAAGGAAGATGATTACTATAAGATCAGCAATATCAAGATCGAAGGCACACAGAGACCTCCAATCATCACGGTGAACGCCTACCAGGAAGCAAGAGGAATCAGAGAAGAAGACTTGATCCTCGTAAGGGAAGTGCCTCTGTCTCGTAAGCCTGAGTATACGCGCGTTTCCGGCCTTGTTAGAGAGAATCTGGTGCATCTGGACCTTGCGGCGAAGACCAAACACGCCGCCCTCGAGGAACTGGTCCAGTCTCTGTATGCAGAGGAGCTGGTCAAGAATGTTCCTGAAACAGTTGGTGCTCTGCTTGCAAGAGAGGCCGCTCTTTCCACAGGAATTGGCAAGGGTGTCGCAATCCCTCACGCTATCACGGACCTCGCCAAGGAGAAGGCCTTCTGCATAGGCAGGTCCAAGGACGGAGTGGAGTTTGGGGCACTTGACGCGGAACCTGCCAAGTTAATCCTCCTCGTCGTCTGCCCCTTGCGAGAGAAGGAGGAGTATCTGAAAATGCTTGCCACCATCTGCAGGCTTGCTGAGGACGACAAGTTCTGCAACGGCCTGCTGAAGGCGCGCGGAAAGAAGGAACTCGTTTCTGCTCTGAGGAAGTTCGAAACGCTAGATCTCTTGACAAGAGAGTTACATCCTGCTAAATAGCTGGACAGTAGCTACAAAGCTTCAGACATCGAATCCTCTAACCCGGGAGCTCCGTTCTGTCTATCACCCAGGTAACCGAGATGCCGCCAGGACAGGCGTTGGACAAGACAGCAGCAGAGAAAATCAAAGAGATCGGTACGGCGGACGTTGTGGTCGGTATCCCGAGCTTCAATAACGCCCGAACAATCTCTCATGTCGTAAGGGCGGTAAGCGCGGGGCTCGCCAAGTACTTCCCGGATACGAAGAACGTCCTCGTCAATTCGGACGGCGCCTCAAGCGACGGCACACCGCAGATAGTGATGGAAACGCAGATTGAAGATCTGAGTGCCATCCTGGTGAGGCATAAACTCTACTCGGTCCACAAGATAGTGACTCCGTATCACGGGATACCCGGAAAAGGGAGCGCACTGAGGACCATAATCGAAATAGGAACTTCGCTCGGTGCCAAGGCGATGGCCGTGGTCGATTCAGACCTGCGCAGTATCACGCCCGAATGGGTCGAATTGCTGGTCGGACCGGTGCTCAGAGAAGGTTTTGATTACGTCACGCCGTTATATGCCAGACATAAGTATGACGGCTCCATCACAAACAGCATAGTATACCCTGTCGCAAGAGCTCTATACGGAAAGAGAATAAGACAGCCCATAGGAGGGGATTTCGGCTTCTCTGGCAAGTTGGGTTCTCACTACCTGTCCCACAAAGTGTGGGACACGGACGTGGCCCGTTACGGCATTGACATATGGATGACCACAACAGCATTGGCAGGTGGCTACAAGGTGTGTGAGGCCTTTCTCGGTGCAAAGCTGCACGACGAGAAGGACCCAGGCGCTGACCTCAGTTCGATGCTAACGCAGGTGGTCAGCAGTGTATTTGGCTTGATGGAAACTTATTATTCGGTGTGGAAGGACGTAAGCGGGTCAGTCGGCGTTCCCCTCTTCGGGATGAGATACGGAGTGGGAGTGGAACCGATTAATGTCAACATCGAGCGAATGATAGAGAGTTTCCGGCACGGGCTGGAACACCTTTCTCCACTTTGGGCTCGTTTTCTGGAGCAAGACGTACTGAAGAAACTTGAGTTTACACTCGACACTCGAAAGTTCAAGCTTGCTGACGAACTTTGGGTCAGGCTCATCTATGATTTCGCGCTGGCTTATCACGAGAGGAAACTCAACAGAGAGCATCTGCTCAAGTCTATGACACCTCTCTATCTTGGCAAAGTCGCCTCGCTATTCACGGAGATGCGCGATAGTCATGAAAAGGAAGTGGAAGATAGAATTGAGGCCCTCTGCATGACATTCGAGACTATGAAAGACTACCTCGCAGAGAAATGGAAGCCATGAAGCGGCCAAGGAGGTAGATATGGAAAACGAAAAAGCCGGTGCTTTTGTAGAAGCCCTAAGGGAATACTTCAGGATTCTCAGCACCTCTTTGCCTAGCCTTCTCGCCCTTCTGGTCATCATCGCCCTTGGTGTCGCAATTGGGTGGCTTCTCAAAATCGTTGTGCGAGAGATTCTGAAAGCCTTAGGCTTTGACAGACTCCTCTACCGGACGGGTTTGGCTGCACTCCTGGAGAAGGGAAACGTAAAGAAGCAACCCTCGGAACTGGTTGGAGCCATTCTATTCTGGATACTTGTTTTCGTGTCGATTCTGGCCGGTCTGGAGGCGATCAACGTAGAAGCGGTCGACAGAGTGGGGCAGGGTTTCCTCACGTATCTTCCCCATCTGGCCCTGGCGATATTCATCTTCATTGTAGGCTATCTGCTCATGATATTCGTGGGCAGAACCGTGCTCATCGCCGCCGTCAACGCCAGACTCAGATTCGCCAAACTGCTGAGCGTCGGAGTGCAAGTGATCATAATGGCCTTTACCATCGCGATGACGGTGGAAGAGCTGGGGATTGCCACAAGCATTATCATCGTGACCTTCTCAATCGTGTTCGGCGGTCTCATCCTTGCGCTCGCCATAGCTTTCGGTCTCGGAGGCAGGGATCTTGCAAAGGGGTGGATGGAGAAACGTTTCGGAAAAGACTTCGAGAGGGAGGAGGAGACCGACGAGTTCTCCCACCTCTAGAAGGTCCCTCTCTGTCCCTACTGGCCGATTGTCGCGCTCTGTGGTTTCGCACAGCTTACGCTTCAAGCGCCACTGTCTTCCTTCCAGAGAAAACGCGAGATGCGCCACGAGAAGAAGATCGTTCTCTTTTCAGATTTGGACGGGACCCTGCTCGACAGAGATACTTACAGTTTCTCCGGGGCAGAGAAAGCTCTCAGCCGAATTAGGGAACACGGTGTCCCGCTGGTTCTGGCTACCAGCAAAACCAGGCACGAAGTCGAGGTCTACAGGCAGCGGCTCTCCAATTCCCATCCCTTCATAATAGAAAACGGAGCGGCTGCGTTCATTCCTTCGGGGTATTTCCCTCACCTTCCATCGCTATTTACTAAAAGAGGAGACTATCTTGTCATTGAGCTTGGACTTCCCTACGCCGACATAAGAGAAATGTTGAGCAAGATGAGGGAAAGAACTTCTGTGCCGCTTCGAGGTCTCGGAGACATGACGCCGGAGGAGGTCGCCGAGATTTCGAATCTTGATCTTGAGGAGGCAAGGCTTTCGAAGATGCGAGAATACACGGAGCCATGTGTTCTAGAAGGAGAACGTAACGAGGCGATTCTGGCACGGATTCATGATGAGGTTCGAGAGTTGGGGCTCAAGCTGACTGTTGGCGAGAAATTCCTACATCTCTCCGGCCCTCATAACAAGGGAGAGTTGGTTAGGAGACTCAGTGTCCTGTTTCGAACTTCACTCAAGAACATCCTTACAGTCGGGCTCGGGGACGGCAAGAACGACGTGGAGATGCTGGCCGAATGTCAGATCGCCATTCTGTTACGGAAGAAGGGCGGGCTCCTGGACGAAGACGTCATGCAGCGTGTTCCGAATGCTCTTCCCTATGAGGCAGGCCCAGCCGGATGGAACAGAGCCGTCTTAGAATTGATGGAAGGAAAGCTCACCTGAACTCTCTTCGTCGTTTCCGTGTCTTGAACCCAGAGTTTGCTCTTCCCAACCCGCAATCCCCACCTCTTCCCTTACCACCAGTTCCCGTTCTTTGCGTAAGCACAACTGGAAATCGAACTTAGGTGAAAACCAGATTCTTTAGGTCTTCTCTCGAGTTCTGAAGATAGTGAACACCATGAGCGCACACAGAACTCCAAACAGAGCTATGGAAAGAACGTCCTCCCCTACTCCACCTCCTTCTGGGCTTCGCAGAGCTATTCTCTCTATGAGTGTCCCCTTCATTCCATTCTGGAGGGTGAAAGGAATCACGGTGAGAACTGCTATCAGAATGCCCATCAGCGCATCTCCCGCTATGAGGCCTGAGCCGTACAGTGTTCCGGTCTCCTGCCTGGCTCTATGAATCTCACCTTTGCTGAGTCTAGAAACTGCGAGCGCAACAAGACCGCCGAAGATGATGGGTGCTGACGTAGAAATAGGCAAGTACAGGCCGATGGCGAACGGTAGAGCGGGTACTCCAAGAAGCTCCACGATAAATCCGATTGCCGCTCCCATGGCAAGAAGTCCCCACGGAAGCTCGCCACCCATGACTCCTCTGACGAGATCTGCCATGAGTCTTGCCTGCGGTGCGGAAAGTACCTTAGAGCCCAGTCCGTATGCTGAATGAAGAAGCTGAAGCACCCAGCCCGCAAAGACGGCTGCAGCAAGTGTTCCGATGATTTCCCCTATCTGCTGTCTCCTCGGCGTAGCACCGACCAGGGCACCTGTCTTCAAGTCCTGCGCGATGTCACCTGACATACATATTGCTATACACACAACCGCACCGACGGTAACTGCCGCCGCCATACCCGAGGCGTCGGTTCTACCCATGGCGGCAAAGACAAGACTTGTCAAGAGAAGTGCGGTGATGGTCATTCCAGAGACGGGCTGTGAAGTGGTTCCTATTAGACCCACCATTCTTGAAGAAACCACCACGAAGAAGAAAGAGGCAACGACGGCTATGAGGGTACCCACTATGCCGATCCCAAATTGAGGCATGAGAAGAAGCATTGCAATGACAACCACCGAAACCGCACCAACGACAGGTAGGGGAAGGTCCCGCTGTGTCCTGAGAGTGCCGCCCCCCTTCATCGACCCCGAGAGACCTGAGAAGCTGTGGCGTGCTGAGGAGATGACTGTCGGAAGTGCCCTGATGAGACTAATTGCGCCTCCTATCGCCACTCCCCCAGCCCCGATGTATCTAATGTAAAAATTCCATATGTCGTCGGAAGTCATGTCCCTTATCGGTACCGTGCCCGGATAGAGGATGGTGTCTGACCTACCACCGATTAGGTCAAAAAGCGGAATCAACACCAGCCACGCAAGCAATCCACCTGAGAGCATCACGGCAGCAATTCTTGGACCCACCAGGTATCCCACTCCGAGGAGTATGGGAGAGAGTTCAAAAGACAGTGCGGCCTTGTGCAACTTCGTGAAGCTCCAGCCCGGAATCTCTCGCCAGAGTTTCATCCCCGCCATGCCGAACCTGTAAAGACCACCAACTATGAGACCGTAGAACACGTAACGAGCCTTGACCCCACCTTCTTCTCCGGCAACCAAGACGTTCGCGCACGCTGTTCCTTCCGGAAACGGAAGCTTCTTGTGCTCTCTTACCATCAGGTAGTGCCTGAGCGGAATCATGAACAATATGCCGAGCAGTCCACCTGTGAGTGCCATGAGGAAGATGCGGAACTGAGAGAGTTCCATCCCCAAGAATATGAGCGCAGGAATCGTGAAGATAACTCCGGCTGCCAGCGATTCGCCGGTCGAGCCCAGCGTCTGAACCATGTTGTTCTCTAGAATAGTCCCCCTCTTGAGCAATCCACGCAAGATGGCCATAGACATCACTGCGGCGGGAATCGAGGCGGTCACTGTGAGTCCGGTCTTGAGGCCGAGAAAGGAGTTCGCCGCCCCAAAGACAATCCCTATGATCGTCCCAAGGATGATTGCTCTCAGCGTGAACTCGTGGGGCGCACGTGAAGCAGGTACGTAGGGCACAAGCTTTTCGCTGTCGCCGGTAGGTGTGCTTTGAGATAGCGACGTTGTCCCGGGGATCGGGGAGCCAGGATTGCCGTTCGACGCGCCGCCGCGAGGAGAGGTAGCTCCTGGACTCAAGCCACGCTTCTTGGGAACCGAGGCGTCCACATCCTTATTGTGTGTCAAACCCTCCCTCCTCTCGAACGCTTACAGAACGCCCGCGTCGGAATGGTACTGACCTTCTCTGCCCGTCTACTCACCCGGTCAAACTCAGTTCGCGATTCTATTGTAGCAGCCGCGAAGTGTCAAACGGTCAATTCGCTGGCGCCTCTCAAAACCTTGGCGAACACGGATACGAAGTGTTAGAATCCTAACGGTACAAGAACCTTTTCATGAGCCGTTTGTCAGAAGTCGTTCCATCGGTCTCCGTGCCGCAAACTGGAGATTGCTCGCGGGACGCGTTCTTGCACACGGCCGAGCGCACACGCGGGCGCGTTAGGGCGCACAGCTAACCGAACGCCACACAGCGGACATCCCAAGGCGCGTACAGCGGCAACGGTGCAATAAACGTTGGAGGGAACAAATGAGATTGGAAAAGAAGCTGAAACTGCGCGGGCCGAGCCTTCGGCTGCTGACTGCTATTTCCCTGTTGATGGCGATCTCCGTTCTGGTGGTTTTTCTGGAACAACCTGCCCTTGCCGGCGCGCCGACTCCCGAGTCCGATCTCAGTGTGAAAGCCCGGATTCTGTCCTCGCCTGACACAGCCAAGATACTATCTAACATTAAGTACCTGGCCAGTGATGAATTGGAGGGAAGAGCAACAGGAGAAAGAGGGGGAGAGCTTGCGGCCTCTTTCATAGCCGATGAATTCAGGAAGATCGGATTGAGACCGGGAGGTGACGAAGGAAAATACTTTCAGTCCTTTGAGGCGACCGTGGGGGTCACTATGGGTACGAACAACTTCTTAAAGGTCTCCTTCCCAGGTGGGGAAAGTACCTTCGTAGTCGAAGAGGACTTCATTCCCTTCAGTTTCTCACGAGCGGGAACCGTGTCAGGACCCGTTACCTTCGCAGGATACGGCATCAGCTCTGAACGTTACGGCTACGACGACTACGCCGAGCTAGATCCTGAGGGGAAGACAGTGCTAGTAATGAGGCACGAACCACAGCAACAGAACGAAGAGGGCGCCTTTGCCGGCCAGAAGATTACGCACTTCGCCGATCTCCGCTACAAGGCCACAAATGCCAGGGACCACGGGGCCGCTGCCATCATTGTCTTCACGGATCCGTTGAGTGACTCCGGCGAAGAGGATCAGCTCTTACCGCTTCAATCTCTCGAAGGAGCCGGGGACAGCGGTCTGCCAGCAATCCAGGTCAAGCGCCGGATTGCCGAAGCGATTCTGAAGACAGAAGGTTACGAATTGGAAGACCTTCAACGCAAGATTGACAGCCTGCTAACGCCCATTCCCATTGAAGTGTCTTCTGTGAACATTTCACTCGGCATCGACCTCTCCAAAGATAGGAGACGGGTACCGAATGTTATCGGCATTCTTGAGCCCTCCGAGGGTGCGGTTACAGAATATGTTGTAGTAGGCGCACATTTCGATCATCTGGGAATGGGGGGACAGTTCTCCCTGACGAGAGAGGAAGAAGTTCACAATGGAGCGGACGACAATGCTTCCGGGGTCGCGGGCATGCTCGAACTCGCCAGGATATTTGCCGATCACAGGGATTTCCTGAAGCGAGGGATGATTTTCATCGGATTCAACGGAGAAGAGCTCGGCGTTCTGGGTTCTACGTTCTATGTCAGCCGGCCTGCGATTCCGATCGAGAAAACAGCGTTTATGCTCAATCTGGACTCAATCGGCAGGATGCGGGATAACAAGATCTACGCGGCCGGAACCGGAAGTTCTCCGATTCTGAACGATCTGGTAGCGGGAGCTAACAAGGAAATGGCGCTCTCGATCGAAAGCACAGAGAGTGGCTTCGGCCCTAGTGATCACTTTCCCTTCTACGGCAGAGATGTACCCGTACTTTTCTTGTTCACTGGTGCTCACGGAGACTACCATAAGGCTACCGACGACTGGGACAAGATCAATACGGAAGGTATTGCCTCAATCGTGTCAATTGCCTCACTGACACTGTCCGAGCTTGTCTTCGTCGAGACTCCCGTTCCGTTCACTCGCGCTGCTCCAGACACGGCAGGGCCTCCGGGCGGTGAAGGATACGGTCGTGGCCGCGGAGCTCGTTTCGGAATCGTGCCGGATTTTGGGGGAGAGCCTGGTGAGGGTGCGAAGATTTCCGGCGTGAGTGAGGGGAGCCCTGCTGAGAAAGCGGGCCTTGTGGCGGGTGATGTTATCGTCGAATTCGACGGCAAGCCCATCACGGGACTGCACGACCTGAGCTATGCTATCAAAGACAAGAAACCCGGCGACGAAGTAGAAGTTGTCGTGATGAGGGAAGGAAAGAGGCTCACTTTCAAGGCAACTCTCGACAGGAGGGGTGCCAAACGCGATTAGAACGTCTTCTCCGACGCTTTCCGATGTTAACATTCCCCCGCACGGTCGGCAAATCGGCCCCGTTGAAGTATTCTTTTCTCGCATGACGTCACTGATGTCATTCCTTCTCTACTATCGCTATGTACATCGGTCCTCGAGAGTCTATGAATCGTTTAACCGCCCAGCCAGTGCCTTGCAGTATCCTTCGCATTTCTGGCTTAGAAACGAAGAGATAGTCAAACCACGGAGTCGCGTAAGTCTGATATCTCACGCGGAGCCTTATTTGACCCGGCATCCTTCCTCTTTTTCGATTCAGTTTGTGATATCTCAAGTGGCATCGGTTAGTCGTGTCATAAGGGTTGACCGTTTCTGCGATTATCCTCCCGCGTTCACTCGTGAGCCCGCGGAATCTCCGGAGTAACCACCTTGCTCTATTGGAATTCTCAAACAGGCCGAAGTTGTTACCAAGCATAAGCACGGTATCAAACAGCCCCAAATTCCGAGAGACTTGCGTCACATTCATTACTTTGGCTTCTCTCAGCCCCCTCAGTTTGCACACTTTGATACCCAGGGGGGAGACGTCCGCTCCCAAAACCTTCAAGCCCTTCTGTTGAAGATAAAGTGAGTGCCTCCCGGCGCCGCAACCCACGTCCAGCACTCGCCCTCTCGCATATCTGATGGCTTTCCTCTCGTGAGGAGGCCAATCCCTATATTGGGCAAAGTACATCTTCGTCGACGGGGTAGGTTCTACGTATCCGTCGTCTCTTTCAACAATCTCAGAAACGGCTTGGCCGCGATAGAAGTCCAAGAACTCATGCCCGATTGCGTCTTGATGATGCTTCATTCCAAGGCTCCTGTTGTTGAAGTAGATTGCAGGCTTCGACACAGATTACGGTGACAGCGCTTAGGGTAAAAGGAAACAGGTCAAGTCCGACAAATTGGACGGTCAGAGTTTGGAGCAGAGAGCGGCCCGTCCAATCCGAACGATGCGCCGGCTTGTATTGCAGGAAACCTTATCAGCCCTGGGAAAGACGGCCAAGGTGGATTTCGTCTCAATACTTGCGGCGAGTGGCGAGCCCGGCAATTGCCAGAAGAAGAACCGAGCCGATCACTGCGACAACAAAGCTCTCCAGATTGAAGCCTATGCTGAAGCCCCTACTGATGACCAACTGCATGATCATCCCACCGAGGAAGGCCCCGACAACGCCGACTATGAGGTTTAGACAGCAGCTCTGTTGCCTACCGGTGATCTTGCTGGCGACCCAGCCGGCAAGGGTGCCAAAGATAATCCAGGATATGAGACCCATAACTTTCCTCTCAGGCAATCTCCCTCAAGACCCACCTACTGGATGAACACGCTGTGGGGGATGGCGTAGGCCAGGATTGTAAGCAGGATGCCAAGCAGGCTCAAGCCTACGAAGGTGGTTCCAGAGATTTTACCTGTCCTGATCGAATACTCCCCTCTTTGAGGTCTCCAACCCCTCATCAAGAGAACGAACCAGTACAGCACAATGCCGAGGGATTTATTGTCAGTGATGTCCATCCCCAAAGGAAAACCTCCCCAGCCGACGCCGAATGTGCTCTTGGCAATGGCGTAACCCAGAGGAAGCACCGAGACAGCAAAGAGTATCCAACCGAAAAAGAGCGTCCAATAAGCACCTGGAAGCCCGCGACCCGACGTGAGATGCTGAAGAGAGAAATAGAAGCCATGAATCATGAGCAGCATTGCAGCCACAATGAAAACAACGTGACACAGCAGTAGCGCCCGGGATGGTCTACCCTCAAATGTCACGTAGAAGAGCTTTTCCTTCTTCCCGGCAAAAAGCTTGTCCACGAGGTTACGTTCGGGCTTGATGTCTATGCTTCTGCTTGCCCCGTCTTCGATTCTTAGAAAATAGAAGAACCTCTGTCCAATCTCGAGCGAAGGAAGTGGAAAAGAGAACTTGTCGCTACCCTCTATCCGCTGGAGCGGGGTCTTCACATATTCCGTCCCAGGAGTCCGGTAATGAACGCTCACTCTCAGAGAATCGCCGCTGTTACTCCAGAAAGAACCTTCTACATGATGCTTCGAACGGGAGAATTGGTCATAGTCTGGGACAAAGACGTAGTTGATAGGTTCGGCGCCGTCGACGATTCTGTACATCTCCGAGCTCATCATGGTTTTAACCATGAGAAAAAGCGCTATACCCAAAATAATAACCGTCACGACTAGGGGGATTCTGTGGGTCATTGAAACCGTCCCGTTTAAACAGAGCTAGCGTTTCACCAGTTCGTCTGCCGTTCTAACGGCCTCGACAGCGTTGGGCGAGTATACAGCACCTATTCTTTTCGCAAAGTCAGCGCTCAACGGGGCGCCACCCACCAGAACTCTCGCTCGGGCGTTCGCCTTACGCAAAAGCTCGATCACCTCTCTCATCCTGGGCATCGTCGTTGTCAGGAGAGCGCTCAGTGCCACAATGTGAGCACGGGTTTCCTGAGCCTTTTTGACAATATCCTTGGCCGAAACGCTCTTCCCAAGATCTATTACTTCGTACCCGTGCGTTGAGAGCATCATTGAAACAAGATTCTTTCCGATATCATGGACATCGCCCTCGACTGTGGCTATCACGACTGTTCCACGGGCTTCCGGCATGGCCTTCTGTTGAGATGCCAACACGGTGAAGATTCCGTGGGCGGCCTCGGCAGAAAGAACAATGTGGGGAAGAAAGAGTTCACCCCTTTCGAATCTCTCACCTATTCCTCGCATCGTGGGCACCAGAATCCCTTCGATTATCTGGGTAACACTCATGCCCTGACGCAGGAGAAGCTCTACAGCTTTCGCCGCCTCATCCTTCTCTCCCTCTATCAGACTCCGGCTGAGTGCGATCTCGGGACTCAAAATCTCCTGCGGTAAAGTGTCCTCTGTGACCTGCTCGATGCTGCGCGGTGCTCCTCTTTCCGCAAACGCGGCCCCACCCGGAAACGTCTCCTCATCGGTAACCGATGCAAACGTCACCGAGAACCTTTTGCCGAGCTTGTCGTCCCGTGCGAGAGCCGACGACGCCAACACAGTCTCTCTTATTCTCTCCTCGAAGGGATTCAAGAACGCCGCATCCAGTCCGGCTTCCATCGCCATGGCCAAGAACGAAGCATTAAGGAGGCTTCGCTTTGGCATACCGTGCGATACGTTGCTCACGCCCAGCACACTCGTCCAGCCTCTTTCGTGAAGAATCCTCAGTGCCTCAAGAGTCTCTCGAACGTGATCTTCTCCCACTGCAAGCGTATGTACGGCAGGATCGAAAAAGATATCGTCGGTTCCCAGCCCGTAGCGCTCAGCCTGGCGAAGTATCCGTTCCAACATATCTATTTTCGCTGCCGAGTCCCCTGCCACACCCTTTTCATCCACGGCCAGTGCGACGAGGGCTGAACCGTAGCGTGCCGCCATGGGTAAGAGCGCATCCATTCTCTTGCTCTGACATGGAACTGAATTGATGACGCTTCTGCCCGGAAGCGATCGGAGAGCTGCCTCGATGGCTTCGGGTTCCAAGCTATCGACAAACACAGGTACATCGCTCGTTTTCTCCAGAGCGATGGAGGCGGCTGCCATCACACTGGTCTCGTTTGTATCTGGAATCGATACGTTAAGGTCGAGGCAACGCGCTCCCTTCTCAACTTGCTGCGAGGCTTCGCGCCGAAGGAGCTTCGTAATACCCCGGCTGAGTTCGCTGGAGAGCGTCTGTCTCCTGCTCGGATTGATTCGCTCTCCTATCACCACAAATGGTCTGGAATCCCCGGCCACGACCCATCGGGTTCTAGAAGAGAGCTTGACTCCCGTTTCTACATCTCTAACCCGACGTTTTCTGCCGACAAGTGCTTTGGAAATCGCCTTTGTATGTTCGGGGGTCGAGCCACAGCAACTGCCGATTACGGATGCACCCGCCTCTGTCAGGTTAATCGCGCTTTCTGCCATCTCTTCCGGTGTAGCCGGAAACACGGGCCGATCTCCCTCGAGAAAAGGGATCCCTGCGTTCGGTTGAGCGACGATCGGAAGTGTGGTGAGAGGTGCGAACTTCTGGATAACCTTCAACATATCGTCCAGACCCGCACCGCAGTTTGCTCCTATGACGTTCGGACGGAGGGCAGAGATTGAAATGCACACCGATTCCGGAGGGCTTCCCGTGACAGTTCTACCGTCAGCACTAAATGACATCTGAGCGATTACGGGAAGTCCGCACACCTCACGGACAACCATAAGAAGTGCTCTCATCTCTTTGATGTCCGAGATGGTCTCAAGGATGAGACCTTGGACACCGGCCTCGACGAGACATGAAACCTGCTCCCTGAAAGCGTCTCGCACTTCCTCCAGACTCAGCTCTCCCAGGGGAGTCATAAACTCACCAAGAGTCCCAACAGAACCAAACACCCAAGCCCTATCGTCCGAAACCCCGAGGGCAATTTGAACCGCCTTACGGTTGATCTCCAACACGTTCAGCTTCCATTCAGAAGACCGGATTCGGTTGGCGTTGAGGGTATTGGTCGTGAGGATTCGAGCTCCTGCTTCCAGGTAGGCTCTGTGTGCCTCCCGGACTTTCTCAGGATGTGACAGATTCCATTCTTCCGGAGGAGTTCCCGAGGAAAGACCCTGCGCCATGAGAAGGGTTCCCATGGCCCCATCAGCTACGATTATCTCTTTTTCGAGAGCTTCAAGGAACGATCTCATTCAGCCACCCACCAGAGAAGGCGAATTAGCGCCTCAACCTGTGAGATTACTTCAAGGGGCAGATCTGGCTGCCTCGGACAGGTCAGCCTCGGTTATCACCTCTGCGGCAACCGAGTATCTCCTGAGGGGTACCATCACGCAGACCCCTGAGACAACCTCGACAAGCTGATTCAGAAGATCGGCCGCGATGGTAACACCCATCTTTCTAGCTTTTCTCTCTCCTGCGGTGCGCATCGCCTTTCGCATCGATTCAGGAACGGTAATACCAGGAACCTCGTGATGTAGAAACTCGGCTTGCCTGGAGCTAACGAGAGGCATCAGTCCCGCAAAGACAGGCTTCTCCCGAAGGTTTGCCCTCTTAATAAAATCCGAAAGCCCCTCCACATCGAAGACGGGCTGGGTCACGACAAACTGCGCGCCAGCCTTCATCTTTTCACCGAGTCTTTTGATCTCGTTCTCGGGATCTTCGCTGGCGGGGCTGGCCGCTACTCCAATCCAGAATGCAGTCGCGGAGGAAAGTCTGTTCCCGAGATAGTCGACCCCGCTATTCAGTTTATTCACTATTTCAACGAGACCGCGAGAGTTCACCTCGTACACTCCTGTCGCGAACGGGTAATCGCCCACACTGGGCGGATCACCTGTGAGGGCAAGGATGTTGACCATCCCTAGTGCATACACACTCAGAAGGTCAGCCTGCAGGCCCAGTATGTTCCGATCTCTGCACGTAAAGTGAAGAATCACGTCCATTCCGAGCTCCGTCTTTATTCTATGACCCAAAGCCACCGGGCTCATTCTTATCCTGGCCATCGGACTTTCTGAAATCGAGACTGCATCCACACCGACTTCCTTGAGCTCTCCGGCTGATGACAGATCATCCGTGAGCTCAGTGCCCTTAGGCGGAGACAGTTCAACAGTAATCGTGAACTTGCGAGAGACCATTTCTTTGAGAGGCGTTGAGACGACAGGTGGTGAGCCAATCCGAACTGCTTTCTCAAGCTTCTTGGCGCCCCGTTTGGGCACAACCACTTTCTTACCCAAAATCCTAGAAGACACGGTGGCGATGTGCTCCGGAGTCGTGCCGCAACACCCACCGACAATCGCAACGCCGAGTTTTAGGAATTCCTCCGCACAACTCGCGAAGTAGTCGGGATTGTGCGGATAAGAGAACTTTCCACCTGTGTAAGACGCCAGACCCGCGTTGGGCATGGCAGAAAGAAAGACGTCTCGTCGTCCCGTCATCTTCCTGATGGCTTCAAGCGTTGCCTGAGGTCCGTTGCCGCAATTCGCACCCACGACAAGCGCGCCCATGTCTGCGAGCTCAACGACTGCCTGAGACGGAGAGACACCTGTAATCGTTCGTCCCTCGTCCACAAACGACATCTGGACGACCACGGGAACCTTGCCAACTTTGACAGCTTGCTCCAGCGCGATCTTCGCCTCGTCCAGGTCGGCCATGGTTTCCAGCACGATGAGATCAACTCCACCCTCTACGAGTGCACTGATCTGCTCCACGTAAATCCCGGCCATTTCCTCTCTACCGATGGGCTCGGTAGTGTCAAGCGGACGCGAAGCAGGCCCCACAGAACCCGCGATGTAGCAGTTGGGACACGCTTCTCTAGCGATTCTTGCTCCGGCCAGGTTGATTTCGAATGTCTTTGCACCCAAGTCGTAGTATGTCGATAGAACAAACCTGTTGGCGCCAAAAGTGTTGGTTTCTATCAGTTCCGCGCCAGCGGCCGCATACTCTGCGTGGACCGCTTTGATCATGGACGGGTTGGACAGATTCAGTTCGTCGTAGCAGTGTCCCTTCGGTGCTCCACGGGCGTATAGTACCGTACCCATCGCACCGTCGGCGATTAGGACTATTCTGCTCCTTAGCCTTTCAACCAGATTCTGTCTCATCAAGTGCCCCGTATGATCTGGAAAGGACTTCGGGAGTAAGCTTCGTGTGCTCTGGCAAGTCAGCTTCCTGGAGAGGTGAAAGGACCGTCAAAAAGGAATCGAATTCGCCGACGACTCACAGACCGAGAACTTCAGAGTACCCTTCCATGTCCATGAAACCATGCCCGCTGATGTTGAATGCGATGACCTTCTCTTCGCCTGTCTCTTTGCACTTCATGGCCTCGTCTATTGCACATGCAATGCTGTATGCCGATTCCGGAGCAGGCAGGAATCCTTCCGTATGGATGAAAGTCCTGGCTTTCTCAAATACGTACTTCTCGTTCTGTGGATATGCGATCGTGTCGATCAATCCTTTGTTTCTGAGATAGCTGATAATCGGCGAACACCCATGATAGCGAAGACCGTCTCCCTTTATGGGTTCCATCTCGACTCTGTGTCCCAGAGTATACATCTTGAGTAGAGGCGTGAATTCGCCGTGGTCTGCGAAGTCGTACCTGTACTCACCCTGAAGGTTCGGGGCCACCTCACTCTGGGCAGCGATGAAACGGGTCTTTTTGCCTTTCGTCAGAACGTCACCGAGAAACGGAATCGCAAAGCCACCGAAATTGCTCCCTCCGCCCAGGCACGAGATTACGATGTCCGGATATTCGCCAGCCATCTTGAACTGTTTCTGAGTCTCGAGGCCAATGACCGTCTGGTGTAGAAGAACGTGATTAAGAACCGAACCGAGTGAGTATATCGCTTTCTTGTCTCCCTTTGCGTCCTCCAAACCCTCCGAGATGGCTATTCCGAGAGAGCCGGGATGATCAGGGTTCTTCTCGAAGAGCTTTCTACCTACTTCGGTCTTATCGCTGGGAGAAGGATGGACCTCTGCCCCCATGAGTCGCATGAAGTTCATTCTGGATTTCTTCCACTTGGAGACGGCCCTCACCCAGAAGACGGTGCAACGCAGACCGACCAGCGTCGAGGCGTAAGCGAGTGCGGTCCCCCACTGTCCTGCGCCGGTCTCCGTGGTTAACCGCTCAAATCCGGCCTCTCTCGCGTAGAAAGCCTGGGCAAGCGCGGTGTTGACTTTGTGGCTCCCAGTGGGACTGTAAAACTCCGCCTTGTAGTACATTCTAGCCGGCGTCCCCAGGTGCTTCTCCAGAGAGAGCGCCCTGAACAGAGGCCTCGGTCTTCCGGCCTGAGCATAGAGAGAGATCAAATCCTGCGGAATGTCTATCCAGCGCTCAGTGGACATCTCCTGCTTAAGGCACTCACCAATGAGCATCTCAGGAAGCGCACTGAGCCTTGACTCGCCTTCTTCTGGATCTATGGGGGGAGGAAGTGGCTCCGGTAGGTCTGCGAGGATGTTGTACCATTTCGTGGGAATCTCTTCAACTGGAAGCGAAAATTGTCTCATCGCGGAAGCTTCGGTCGCTTTCGCCGTTCCGTTCTTAGAAGTCATCTGCGTTCCTCCTGAGTCTGTCCGAGTTGCTAATGCCACTCCTTCCGTCTGCTTGCTCGCGTGAGAATGTCCTTTTCCTCATCCGTGAGGCTGTCTACGCCCTCTTTGCTTATCTTGTCTAGTATAGCATCAATCCGCTCTTTCTCCCTCGTTTCTTTTTCCTCGCGAAGCTTGACTACCTTGAGTCTCTTCTGGCGCGTGCTCTGAGCCCACCTGCGACGAACCTCCAAGACAAGTCTTTCTCTCTTGAGATACAAATATCCAAACAGCAATCCTCCGAGATGTGCGAACCTCGCGATATTGTCGCCCCTCGGTGACGCGATGGCCAATAGTTCAATCGCTCCAAGAATCATGACGAAGTACTTTGCCCGTATTGGGATGAGGAAATAGAGGTACACGGGCCTATCAGGAAACGCCATTCCGTATGCAAGAAGAATCCCAAAAATGGCACCCGACGCCCCAATTGTGGGAATAATGGAAGAATAGTTGAAAGCCCAATTCGTGATTCCGGCCCCTATGCCGGTGAAGAAATAGTACTTCAGAAACTCGGAGGAACCCCAGTATCTCTCGATTTCGCTCCCAAACATCCAGAGCACGAACATGTTGAAGAGGAGGTGAAGAAAGCTCCCGTGCAAAAACATGTAGGTCACAAACTGCCATAACATGCCCTTGCCCACTGCGTACGCAGGAACAAGCCCCAGATATCCGAGAAAGCGGTTGAGAAAGAGCACCTGCAGAACGAAGACCACTGCATTGATGATTATGAGCTTCTTCGTCATCGACCCCATCGAGATGCCGAAGAACGAACCGGGTCTTCTGTAGTAATAGTATGACAATTAACTCCCGCCTTTCGAATTCAAGCACAGACAGTCTAGCGGATTCAGGATTATCCTTCAACGATTTCTAGCCGAAAGCAAGCCTGAGCCCCACAAAGAGCAGTGCAGCAGCAAAAAGTCGTACGATGAGCGCTCCCCTCATCCTACGAGACACCGCCGCTCCAATCTGTGCTCCTATAACTGCCCCGACAGCTATCGAGAAACCCACAGAATAAACCGGGTGCATGCAAAGCCCGTGGAAAACTGCACCCGCCAGCGAGGAAATGAGAAGGACGAAGAAAGATGTCGCCGTGGCGATGTGAGGCGGAAACCCAAAGAGAAGGATTAGTGAGGGCACGTAGACGATTCCTCCCCCCACTCCGAAGAGGGCCGATATGATGCCGGCAAAAAAACTCAGCAACAGACCTGTCTTCATGTTGAAGGCGTACTCATACACGCTGCCCGAGGAATCAACGAGCCTTCTGAAGGTCAGGCCAGGCCTCTGTGAGACTTGAGCCTCGGAAGAGTGGACTGTTCTTCCGGGTCGTATCGTTAGAAAAATCGACGCAGCCACAAGCAGAATGCCGAATATGACGTTGAAGATGTTGCTGGTGAAGTGCCTGCATATCTGCACCCCGACAAGCGAGCCGGGTATACTTGCCAGACCGAAGCGCCATCCCGTGGCTATGTCTATTCGCTTCTGCCTGAGATAAGAAATGTTGCCCGAGGCCGCGTTTGCGAAGACTACAATGAGTGATGTAGCCACGGCCTGTTGGGGACTGAAACCCGCGAGGAGGACGAGCGCGGGCACAACGAGAAATCCACCGCCCAGTCCGACAATTGTAGCGTAGCAACCTGCGAAGAGCCCGAAGAGAGCATACTGCCAGAAATGAAATTCAACCATTTTCTCTTTGAGGTGCCGCGTCCCAACCAGTTCGCGGACTTGTCCAAGCAGAAGCCCGACTTTGTGTATCTTTAAACGAACGCCGACAGCATCGAACGACGCCTGTTCAATTTAGCAGAAAAACGCACTTGCGCAAAGCTTTTCTCTTGAATTATCGTTCTTATGAGGGGGCTTGATGCAACAAATGCTCAGGAACGTTCACCGTTGCTCGCTCGACTGCTAGTGTTGCCTCAGGCCATCTGTTCAGCATTCTCAATCCTCATCGCTTGTTAAGTCCTGCTCACACTTGACTGTCTGGCAGGATGTGTGTGCTTTCAAAGGAGGAGCGATGCAGTTTATCAAACTTGGTGAATCCGACCTCAAAGCATCCAGAATAGGCTTCGGATGTTGGGCAATAGGTGGTACGGACTGGGGCCCGGTTGATGACGACGAGTCGGTTGAGGCCATAAGAAAGGCACTCGACTGCGGTGTGAACTTTTTCGATACCGCCGACGTTTACGGCAATGGCCATTCGGAGGAGGTACTCGGGAGAGCCCTTGGCAGCGAACGAAAGAAGGTTATCGTTGCTACAAAAGTAGGAGGCGTCAGGAAGAAGGGTAGCCCGCCGAGACACGACACGAGTCGTACGCACATACTTGAAGCAATTGACGCTAGCCTGCGTCGTCTCAAAACCGACTACGTCGACCTCTATCAGATTCACGTTCCGGACCCTTCTACACCTGTCTCAGAAACCATGTCCGCTCTTAAGGAACTGAAGAACCAGGGAAAGATCAGACACATCGGTCTCTCCAACATGAAAGCGGAAGACATAGAAGAATACATGAAGCACGGACCCGTGACGACGCTTCAACCCGGATACAGCATGATCGAAAGGCAGCCTGAGAAGGGGCTCTTTCAGTTCTGTAAGGAAAACAACATCGGCGTTCTGGCCTATAGTCCCCTGGGAAGAGGCTTGCTCACGGGGAAGTATACCAGGAAGAGTACTTTCCCTCCGGATGACGTTCGCGCAATAGACACTGCGTTTCAGGGAAAGATTTTTGAGATTAACCTCAAGTGTGTTGAGAGACTGCGCAAGCCTGCGGCAGATTCGGGCCGCACTCTAGCACAGCTTGCCGTGGCCTGGGTCTTTTCTCACCCTGAGGTGTCAGTCGCGCTTGTCGGCGCGAAGACGGCCTCCCAGGCGAAGGAGAACGCCGCCGCGTTTGATACGCAGCTTTCTCCGGAGGTTCTGGAGGAAATAGGTGCGATTTTGGAAGAGACCGAGGATGAAAGGGAAACATACAGAGACGAACAGATCTTTTTTCTAAGGACCAACCCCATTACGGAGGTCGACTCCGAAGAAGAGGGGAAGCAATTGGTAGATGACCTCATACTCTGGATGATGTATCTTCACGAAACGTTTACTGTGGGCCCGGACGAGATTCGTCCGCTTTTCTCTGTTGCCGTGGGGTTGAAAGTGACTGGCACAGTTGATAGAGTCTCAGAATTGGAGGAGCTAAGAGTCAGGCTGGAAGACATTCATTCTAGACTAGAGACTACTTGAGGCACAAAGCGCCTGGTGCCCCACACGTTTTAGAAGACCGGACGACTCAAGCCTGTGCTCAGACGTAAGTAATGGAGAGCGAAACAGAAAGAGTGAGACGCAAAACTGAGCGCCGTCGGAAGAGAGCCGGCGCAACCCAGGTCAATCGCCCCAAAAGGAGGTACGCCGTGGCCACCTACGTATTGATGACCAAGCTGTCGCCTGAGATCACCAAGAGCCTCAAGGCGCGTGAAGCGATAGGCAAGCAGTGGAAGAAAACAATCGAAGAGAAATGTCCAGACGTGAAGTGGATTTGTCACTACGCGCTTCTCGGCCCGTACGACTTCCTGGATATCTACGAGGCGCCGAACGAAGAGGTAGCTGCCAAAGTCTCCATGCTGACGTTAGCATCGGGCGCTGTGCAGGCAGAAAGCTGGACCGCTCTTCCTTACAAGCGCTTTCTGGAATTGGTGGATGAGGTCTAGTAGAGCGGGCTCCCGGTCAGTACCATCTGATGTTACTTGAGCAGAACCATCTTCTTGGTTGTGACGTAGTGGGCCGTTTCCAGACGGTAGAAGTAGACCCCGGAAGATAGCTCACTCCCGTCTTTGCCCCGCCCGTCCCAGATCTCACTGTGCTCGCCCGAGTCCTTCCAGCCATCCACCAGAGTGCGAACGGGCCTTCCTGCGATATCGAAAATACGAAGCACGACCCTGCCCGGTCTCAGCATAGAGAACCTGATGCTCGTGTAGGGATTGAACGGGTTAGGATAGTTCTGGCCCAGTGCCCAGACCGCGGGCAACGCCTCACGCATTTCTTCAACACTCACGAGACTCGGATGGCAGGCGTGCCAGTAGTGAGCGTCGAAGATGGCCAGGTCAAGCCCGTCAACAATGCCGTCGCAGTTAAAGTCAGATCTACACGCACTCGTGAGCCAATCGCTCATGAAGATAAGACTGTCCTCAACAGTAACCGCGCTGTCGGCGTTCATGTCGGGCGAGAGCCACTCCATGCTACCTGTGTAGAAGACAGCATCATAAAACTTGACCGTAGTCGTCACAGAGCAGCACACCGTGTCACCGGAGACATCAAGGCCGGCACGCACGGGAAGACTTAACTCACCTTCTTCGTCCGTGTAACCCACAACGGGAGAGCATTGAGACAGATCACACGTGGGGTCCTCGAAAAACGCACAAACCTCAACGCCCGGCAGAGCCAGGTCAAATTGATCCTTAGCGCGCACGTAGAGCCAGCTTGTGCGACAGGTATCGCCAAACCATACGTCGAAACTACCAGGACACACAAACGCCTTGGTGCTGTCGCACGCAAGATTGCGCCACTCCACCGTGGAACGCTCCGGATCGGGAACCGAATAGACTATCATGTTCTTACCACACCACGAGGAGCGATGTACCTCACCCCATGTCAGCACAGAGTCGAACCACGCACTCAAAAACTCATCCGTACCACAGGCGAGAGGGCCTTGAGAATCGTCCGTGCGGATCAGGCAGAAATCGTAGCCCTCCGTGAATGTCCTGTAGTATGAAACGCACGGAGTCCTGTCGTTGCTGACTGAAGCGATCTCCATATCGCTTTCGTGGCCGGCATTGTATTCAATCTCTGGAACAGCATTACAGCCAGACGAACTGGAAGCATCAATAACGCTGAGTTTTGCCGGACAGCCGTTCGAGCGCAGAACGTATGACTGGGAACCGCCCCCCAGTATTCTCCCGCCCGTAACGCCGTTCATCGGCAGGCAATAAGTGTAATCATTGGCATAGGAGCTGTACGCTGACGCCACGTAGGTGGCACAGAGCACACCGTTCAGAAACTGCGGACCCCAGGGGTTTCGTCTGTTGAGCTCCCTGCAGACCTGGTCGCCGCTCACCCAGAGAAATCTGTAGTGGTAGGGACCAGTCAGGTAGATGAGCCAGCTTGTGAGCATGCTGGCGTCCTGTTCATACATGCTGTAAGCGTAGACGTTACCCGCATTGAGGATGCAGTACTTATAGCCCACGAACTGCGACAAGGTCGCACCGGAGCCCCAGTTGTACTTGTCAGTGCCAGGACCGCCGATTTGCCCAGCATTTGCAGGCCATCGACCGATTCCGTTCCTAAGATCACTCGCCGGACCCAGCTTGTTGTAAACGTCGAAGTCGTAGCCCAGAGCACTCAGGTGTCGCGCGATCCTGTCCGAGTTTCTCTCAGAGCCGTTCCCTCGCTGCCCGAAGTGATCAGCGACTATTAGACAGGGCCATTCTATCCCGCCCGCGTCCCGCATCATGGGAAGCACTTCGAACTCTTCACAGACGCCGCCGGTAGTGTCCGGCAGGAGGAAAAAGTCGCTCGATCCCGAGTAGTTGCTTTTAAGGAAGTACTCAATTCTCGTTCCAGGCACGAACAGGTTGTTGGGGAGAATTTCCGCACACTCAGGCAGCGCGTTCGTGAGCCTGACCGGGTCGTCCTCGTGGAAAGTACACATCCACCATTTGGGAGCAGGCACCGTCGATACACCCGATGCTTTTGTCACCTCGGATGTATCCATCCTGGCTTCGTACCAACCGCCACCAGTCACCCCGGGGAACCACGACGTGAAGAAATCGTGCGCAGTGGATTGAGCCGGCCCGACCTTCGCCATGCGGAACACGAAATAGACTTCCATGTCGTCGGCGCTGCCCCGGCAGACCAGCGTGTCACCGAATATGGGAGGAACGAGATCGCTCAAGTAATTAGGTGTTCTGCTATCCGCCGTACTGTTCTGGCTGAGGGTTCCGTCCTCAGAGAACTGATCCTGCCAATAATCGATCTCTCTCATGCTTATATAGGGAGCGATGTCCGAGCCAAAGACAGCGAACGTCACGTTATCAAAGTAGGGCGTCACGTTGCAGGTAAAACTGCAACCGATCCACCACGGGTCTTCCGTGCAAAGGTTGATAACCGCGAAGGCCATCTCGGCGCATTGAGCTTCCGGTGGTAAATAGGAAGACGCGTCAATCGTCCAAGTAGCACAGCTCGGGCCTTCACGAGTGTAATAGACATAGTTGTCCGTCAACCAGGGACTCCAACCTCCTGCGGGGCAACCGGGTTTGTATCTGGCCTGCCAGTACATGAAGACGTGATCGTTGAGAGGCAAATCTCCAAACCTTTCACAGGATAGCAACCGTCCTGGCAAACCAGGATGGCCGGAGAAGTCAATCACGGGAGACAGAGCGTAGTTGTCCTGGCAATGCGGGTGAGGATAGCCGGGGTAAGCAGGGTCGTCGAAAACTAGCACACTGTCTTCGATGGTGCACCAGCCAGGAACTGCTGTCACGCAGGGGTCCAGGGTAACAGGGACGGCGAGGTTACTGATGTGCTCTGTCCTGACGTAAGCTCCACAGCCAAGCACGTACTTCGACCAGCCGGACGGCAGAGAGTTGAGTGGGGTACTCTCGAAGTTCTCGGTCCAGTTTACGCGTGAACCTACCACCTGTACGTTGTCGACGGAAAAGGCACCGCAGAGCGTAGGAAACCAGGCGTCCTCGTCGGACCAACCGCCGTCACTTTGAAATTGAAACAGAATCCGCCACTTACACGGAACAGCCAGGTAAGCTGCCATATCAAAGGGGCCGTCCGTACCACTGACCACGTCATCGTACGTGGCAAGGACCTGAGCGTCGGCCCATGCTCCTGCCACGCTGTCATAGTACTGAAGTATGACGCGGGAGAAGTCATATCCCGGCTCGGTTTCATTGGCGTAGTCGTATGACAGCGTTAGCACATCGCCGCTCGAGAAACTGTCGGCCGGAGTGGCCACCATCTGATTCCAGTTGTTACCGTAACCCATCCCATTGAGGTCTGCGTAGCACGCATCTTCGCATTCAGCGTTCGTAAAACCGCAGAACAGTACCTTGCTCGTGGCACAGGCGCCAATCGTGGTGTTGTCCTCAACATTGAAGAAGTCGTTGACGTCCGTAGTAAAGTCTACGCCCACCCAGCCGTCCATGTTGAGACCGCTGTGCGGTGTGCCCCCGAAGCCGCCTGCGCCCCACGTCCACATCTTCCGGTCCGTCCACCCCGGAGCAGTGGGCTCGGCAGCTTCCCACCTTCCGTCAGTACCGTCCCAGACCGTTCCACCGTAATAGAACGTGTCAGAAATCGCCTGACTTACGAGAAACCCGGTACCGGCGACAGTGCCCCTGGCGAGCGGCGAAACGAGCACGGGCACCTTTCTCTCGATCTCCCTGGCCCAGACAATGGATGCTATGCTCAAGGCGCCGACCAGAAGAGCAATCGTAATGGTCAGAACCCTTCTCATCATAATCCTCCGTTCCGCAAGCCCACACAGCGGCAGTTGAGCCATGCTTTTCTCGTTCCGATCGCTTAACCTTGGTTCGAGCTTCAAGACCTCCCGAAGGCGTTCGATCGAGCCTGCCAGCCATAAAGCAAAAAAACGCACTCCGGCAAAGGAACACGTTTCACGTAGGACCCCACATCTCCACACCCCCCGTCTCTCATAAAAGCCATGAAAGGAAATGACTGTAATTCTACGATATCACTATTATACACTCCCGTCAAGCATTTTAGGCTTCACGAAACCAGTACCCTCTCTATTTTCTCAACGGCCCAGTCGAGCTCGTCCCTCTTGATGGTCAGAGGTGGCGCAAATCTTATGACCTGCCCGTGCGTCTCCTTTGCCAGTATGCCTTCTTCCATGAGCGCCTCACAGAAGGGCCTCGCCGTGCCGCTCGATTCGTGGACGTAAACGCCGAGCAAGAGACCCCTGCCCCTTACCTCTTTAACATGAGGTGATTTCATGGCCCGAAGTCGTTCCTTGAAGTAGCCTCCCTGCTCGGCCGCCTTCTCCGGAAGCTTCTCATCCACAATCACGTTTAGCGAGGCCATTCCCACTGCACAGCCCAGCGGATTTCCTCCGAAGGTGCTCCCATGGTCACCTGGAGTAAAGACTCGCATGATTTCATCAGAAGTGAGGGCGGCCGACACGGGATAGCACCCGCCACCCAGTGCCTTCCCCAAAATCAAGACGTCCGGCTTGGCGTTGTCATGTTCGTAGCAGAAGAGCTTCCCTGTTCTCCCCAGACCAGTCTGGATTTCGTCCAGCATGAAAAGCACGTTGTTTCTTCTGCAAATCTCCTTGGCTCCGGAAAGGTATCCTTCGCCCGGCACGATTATCCCCGCCTCTCCCTGAATGGGCTCGACCAAAAAGCCGGCCGTGTTGGGAGTAATGGCCTTCTTAAGAGCATCTAAGTCGTCGTACGGGATGATCTTGAATCCCGGACTCAGAGGACCGAAACCGTCCTGGTACTGAGCTTCGGACGAGAAGCTTACGATCGTTGTCGTCCGACCATGAAAGTTGTTCTCGCATACTACTATCTCCGCCGTACCATCCGGGATACCTTTGACCTTGTGTCCCCACTTTCTGCAAGCCTTGACAGCTGTCTCCACTGCTTCGGCTCCCGTATTCATGAGAAGTGCCTTTTCCTGCCCAGAAGTCTTGCAAAGCAGCTCACAAAATGGCCCGAAGGCGTCGTTGTGGAAGGCCCGCGATGTGAGAGTGAGTCTCTTCGCCTGCTCAACGAGCGCTTCGATTATCCGTGGATGCCGATGCCCCTGATTGAGGGCCGAATAAGAGCTCAACATATCCAGGTATTTTTTGCCGTCAACGTCCCAGACCCAGACTCCCTCGGCCTTAGATATCACCACTGGCAATGGATGGTAGTTCCGCGCAGAGAACCTCTCGGCGAGCTCGATGAGATGTGCGGTGTCCGTAATCATTCAGTCTCTCCTTGTTCACTCATTGGATGCGATTGGCGCTCCATTGACAGAAGGGCGCGACCTCGCGGCCACAACGCGGACGCCCGCGGCCTCAGGGTGGCAACCCGGGGAGAATCATTCTCCCTGAAGAGAATCAATCCACTTAACGAAATCAGCCTTTCCCAGGACGGGGGAATCCATAACCTGTCCCACCACAGGAGCGCTTTGTCCCAAGAACTCATCCAGAGGCATGTCGCTGGAACCAACCTTGCCCCCGGCCTCCCTGTTCGCATAGAACCAGTTCGTGTTGATTTGAAAATCCGCTGGCATCCTGTGAACCGCCAGGGCCCGTTGGAAGCAGTAGGGTTCTCCGCTATCGTACTCAGGATTCTGGCCACTCATTGCGACAATATTCTTAACGACAAGACCTCCGCTTCCGCGTCCCTCTGGATTTCTGATAATAGCAATCCCGCAGGCTCCTGTCCTGAAGACAACGTTTCCCAGTATCATTGCAAAGGGTGCCCCCTTATCTGCGTCCCACAAGGAAATGCCCCACGTGGCAACATCTTCGACGACGTTCTGTACAACTAGTGCGTCGGCGTTCACGAAAATCCCGATTCCCTTCCAGTATCGTTTGACGTAGTTATCCTTCAGTGCGGCCTTGGCGTTCCACGTAAGACCGATGCCGACGCCCCTACCTCCACCAACGTCTTCGCCCCGCGCAAGATCAACGCCGTCGATGAAGTTCTCCTCTATTCTTCCCTTGACATCGCGGTAGAGCGCAATCCCGTCCCACGAGTTTCTTATTATTTCGTTAGACAATATCTCAATCTCACTGTTTTCCCTCGCAGTAACTCCCATGATTCCGACTGTTGTAAGTTTCACAATTGATGGGTCGCCTACGTTATCAACAATCCGATTGTGTGCAACAAGAACCGAACTCCCCTTGATGACCACCCCCGCATCAGTTGCATTTGCATCAGAATCTCGCACCCCATCAGTAATAGTAAGACTTTCGACCGCACAGCCTTGGCAATTCTCAAACAGTATTCCGTACCCTGAATTGGTATGAACAAGACTTTCTTCGGGAGATAAGCCGACGAGCCTCTTGGCGTTTCCGGTTACAATTAGTCCCACCGTGGCCTCGACCTCAGTTTCAGGATTCTCACAGTTTCCGCATGTCCTCTCCGTGTAGGGCTCTGAACTCAGCCAGTGGTGACCTTCAATGATAATCACGGAGCTGTCAGGCGCTTCCGTGACGATCTCGCGAAGTTCTGTGACCTTCTCCAGCGAAGGGTCAGTGGAGAACAAACTGTCCGGCACACCCTTCGCCACAATAACGGAAACGTCGGCTCCTGCCTCGACCGGCAAGCACGTCACAGCGAATACGACAGATAAGAAAAGAGAAAGACGAATTGCTTTTGACAAGCTCATCGACGTTACCTCCAGGGCGATAGGTTCAAGTTGTTCATGTTCCGTGACGCTTCTACATCAGGTTGACGTGCGTCACTATCTATTCGGCTGGATCACTCCCTATTTCCTTCCAAGACCTCCCCCTCCCGGAGTCTCAATCCTCAGTATATCACCACTCCGGGCCGCCATAGAGACCTTGGAGGGAAGAAACTTCCGTTTTCCTTCCCTTATCATTATGTTCCTTCCCGGACTCCCCGCACCTCCACCTTTGAGGCCGTAGGGCGCGTATCTTCTCCTGTCGGAAAGGATAGAGACATCACAATCCGCAATCAACTGAATTTCTCGCACGATCCCGTCCCCTCCCCTGTACTTTCCGCGCCCCCCGGAGTTGCGCCTTATCGAATAACACCTCATGCGCAACGGGTATTCTCTTTCCAGGACCTCCATCGGAGTATTCATGGTGTTGGTCATGTGAGTATGGACGGCGCTCAGACCGTCGAGTCCGGGCCTCGCTCCCATCCCGCCAGCGATTGTCTCGTAGTACGTATACTGCTGTGATGTGCCGGGCTTGGTTCCTCCGATCGAGATGTTGTTCATGGTTCCGCTCGAAGCCGCAGGTACCCCGAGTCCGGGAACCTTCGAGAGAGCTCCGTACAGAACGTCGACTATCCTCTGGGACGTTTCTACGTTACCCGCTGCAACTGCCGCTGGCGCGGCCGCGTTTACGACCGTGCCCTCTGGCGCCGTCACCCGAATCGGAATCATGGAGCCGAAATTCGACGGGACATCCCCTGCGAGCAACGTCCTGAAGACATACATGACCGCCGAAAGAGTCACTGCGAAAGGCGCGTTCACGCATCCCCTAGTTTGTTTTGACGTCCCTGTAAAATCCACATGCACCGAGTCCTTCTTCACTTCGATGGTGCACGAGATTCTGATCGGCTCGTCAGTCACTCCATCATCGTCAAGAAAATCTGAGAAAGCATACGCACCGGGTCGCATCGAACGGATAAACTGCCGCATTGTGCGTTCGGAGTAACTGTGAAGTGCGTCACAAGCTTCCAATATCCATGCGCGACCCTGGGAGCGGATCAACTCCAGCGCTCGTCTCCGGCCCAGCTCGTTCGCTGCCAGCTGTGCAAGAATGTCCCCCTCCCTCTCAACGGGAGTCCTCACGTTAGAGAGGAGCAGAGCCATCACGTCTCTCTGAATTACGCCACGTGCCTTGATGAGGATTGGAGGTATTCTTAGACCTTCCTGGAAGATGTCGTGTGACACCGGCATCGAGCCGGGTGTCATACCTCCAATGTCTGCGTGATGCGCTCGATTAGCTACAAACAGGAGAGGGGATTTCAGACCCGGCTCGTATACGGGCGTAACAATCGTGACGTCGGGAAGGTGGGTGCCGCCCCGGTAGGGATCGTTGACGATGGCAGTGTCTCCATCACGTAGCTCCATCGAGTCCAAAACCGCCTGCACCGACAAAGGCATCGATCCCAAGTGCACCGGCAGATGCTCTCCCTGGACCACCATCCTGCCGTCTCCATCAAAGACAGCACATGAGAAGTCCCGTCTCTCCTTTATGTTGGGGGAGAAGGAGGTGCGCATTAGAGAGACTCCCATCTCTTCTGCAACGCATCGAAGAAGATTGTGGCAGATATCAAGCTCCACAGCACGAATACCCGATTTCCTCACACGCCTCATGCGCATTGTTCTCCCTGACCCTCTCTAGAGTGAAAGAATGAGATTTCCATAGGTGTCTATTCTACATTCCACCCCATCCGGCACATGTGTAGTCGAGCTTTCCTCCACGATAAGGGCCGGCCCTCGGAGTCTCATGCCCGGAAGAAGGCGTTGCCGTTCGTAAAGGCCCGCCCTCTTCGCTCCACTCGATCTCCCCATTCTCACACTGCGAACAGGTGTGGCTCGTCCGGAACTCCCAGCGAGTCTCCGCGAAGGTGGGTGACTTCTCTTGCCTACGGCCCTCAGTCTAATGTTCACTAATTCGATTTCTCTCTCCGGCGTCGCATGTCCGTAAAGCTCGCGATGCGAGACGTGAAAACGTCTCTCGAAACTCTCATCGTAGGACACCGTAATCTCATACGACTGCCCCACGTAGCGCACGTCAACGTAGCGCTCTAGGAGGACTCTCTCTTCGTCCATCCTTTCTCTTTTCAGCAAACGCTGGGCCTCCCTCTCCATTTTGAGAAACAACCTCTCAATTGATGCCGCATCGAGCCCTCTCACCCTGAGCAGAACCGTGCGCGAATAGTCACGAATCACGTCGGCGTCCAGGAGTCCTCGCGCGGAGAGAACGCCAGGGTTAAGCGGAATAACTACGCGCTTGATGGAAAGTGCTCTGGCAAGCTGAACGGCATGAAGAGGAGCCGCTCCTCCGAAGCACACCAGCGCGAAATCAGCCGGATCGTATCCTTGTTCGACCGAGACCACGCGTATGGCTCGAACCATTGTGGCATTCGCAACGCGAAGCACACCTTCTGCCGTTTCGGTCTCAGAAAGTCCCAGTATGCGAGAAAGTCTTCCCATCGCACTCCTGGCCTCATCAGGATACAGGGCCATCCTTCCTCCAAGGAAATACTCAGGAATCAATCTTCCCAGATACAAGTTGGCGTCAGTCACGGTGACGTCTCTTCCTTTCCCATAACAGGCAGGCCCCGGGTCTGCACCTGCGCTACCTGGTCCGACTCTCAGAGCTCCACCTCTGTCAACCCATGCGATGGAACCCCCTCCGGCACCGACCGTGTGAACATCCACGACGGGGACCTTCACGGTGCTCCCACCCACGATTGTTTCCGAGCGAGTGCCAAGACGATTGTTGCAAAGCGAGACATCCGTCGAAGTGCCCCCCATGTCCAGTGTGATCACTCTAGCAAAGCCTGCCTTCTTGGCGACCCTGAAGGCACCCAGCACACCCGCGGCAGGACCCGACAGTATGGAGTTCACGGCGCGCTTTTTCACCTGCCCGGTTGAGGCGAGTCCCCCGTTGGACTGCATGACGAGCAGTCTGGAACTGCCGACGTGCCTGAGCACCTTTCGGATGTGTTCACTCAGCAGAGGTGCCACATAGGCGTTTACGCATGTGGTGCTGAGGCGCTCGTATTCACGGTATTCGGGCAGGATCTCTACCGAAGTTGAAACGTGCTGGAGATGATGACCGAGAACTCTTTTCGCAGCCAATTCGTTGGCGGAGTTAACGTAGGAATTGAGGAAGCAGATTGCCAGAGACTTGATGCCTCGCTTCCCGAGAAGTGTTGCCAGCTTCTCAAGGGCAGAGACGGAAACGCTCTTTTCAACAATCCCGTCGCTGTTGACTCTCTCTGGTACGCCGAAGCGAAGCCTTCTAGGCACAAGAGGCGCGGGGACAGTGATGTTTATGTCATAGATCTTCTCCCTGGCCTGCCGTCCGATTTCTATCACGTCCTCGAAGCCCTGGGTCGCGACAAGTGCCGTCACGGCTCCTTTTCGTTCTATGAGCGCGTTGGTCGCAACCGTTGTTCCGTAGGCAACGAACTTCGCCTTACGCTCAACACCGGCCTCTCTTAAACCCTGAATGATCGCCGAGGCGGGATCAGAAGGAGTCGACGGCACCTTGTGTATTGTCAGATTCCCTCCATCGACAAAAACAAAATCCGTGAAGGTACCACCTGTGTCGACGCCAATGAGCATAAAGGAATTCCTCACGAGAACCTGCGACGGAGCGCGGATTCAGTGCCTCGCGGTAGTCGCAACATACGCGGCGACACGGTCGGAAGGCCGCTTTCCTGCCAAAAGCCACCTCTTCATTCCGACCAGTGTTTTAAGACCGTAACCGAAGTGCAGAGTGGCAAAGACAAGCGGCATGAGTGGAGAATACTTCATTTTTCCTTTGAGAGCCACCCTGAAAGACGAAGTGAGATCTTGCACAAATTCGACCAGGACTCTGTGCTCAAGAGAAATTGAAAGGGGCAAGCCCAAACGGGCTTGCCCAAGCTGGCGCCACGATGCTGTAAGCGGGCATCTTCTCAAGGATATGCTAAATTGAAACACCCTGCGTGAGAGCCTGCATCAAGAGCTCGCCTTTTTTGCGTAACGATCAAAACGATTCGAAAGAATGAAGAACGTTGGAGCCCAGAGACCAATGAAGATGCCGAATCGTTCGGCGTGAGCAATCTCTTCGGGTGCCCACTGACCTCCGGAGACTGCCCACAATACAAGCGCTGCAGCGATAGAAACAAAGCCGAGAACAAAACATAAGTCCGACAGCATCTTGAGGAGTTTCATCGGAACCTCCCGAGCTTAAGGCCGTGCTGCGAGCTCCGAGTAGTTTGACGCCCAATAACATCACAAGGTTAACAAGCGTATCCACATCTAGCCGCATCAAGAGCCGTTGTCAAGCATAATCGACAAATCAGGGCGCTCCTTCATTCACGCAAGGTAGGCTCAGTGGACGGAGAGTACGTTTGTGACGCGAGGTGCCGATACAGCCACGCCCTCGAGCACGCAATATCGAAGTGAAACGAACTACGGCAGTCCCCAGTACCGGGATAGGCAAGAGAAACTCTCAGAGCTCACAGCAGGAGCCTGCCCAAAAGAGTGATACGTTGCCACATATCCTGCGGGCCAGATTACACCGGCACCTGAATCAGATTCACGACGTGCTTCTATCTCTACTTTTGACTTGATATTGTAGGCCGAAAGTGCCATAATTACTTAAGGAATGAGAACTCACAGCACTCGATTATACTTCATCGTTCTTCCTTTGTTCTTGGCCCTCTCGTCGACGGGGCAGCTCTGCACAGGCGGCCCCGATGAAGCGAGGGCGTCTTACTCACCATCTTCTGCTCTTCCTTATCAAGCGGATAACAGGTCTTCGCTGAAAGAAGTGACCTTATCACGGACCGGGGCTCTCCCGCCGAGACTCGATGCCGCCCTTCGTGCAGCACCTGACAGCACGGTCTCACTGTGGGTATTCTTCAGGGACAAAGGGTCGGCGGCGCAGGTCGCCGGAACAATAGCTGAGCTCAAGGATAGATTCTCATCCAGAGCGCTTGCAAGAAGGGCCAGAGTGCGGAAGGCACCGCTCCTTGATTGGCGGGACGTTCCGGTGCCTCGCCCGTACATAGAATCCCTGGAGGATTTAGGATTCAGCGTGAGAGCGATTTCCAAATGGCTCAATGCAGTAAGTGTGACATGTAAGGCGCAAGATGGAACCGCTCTTCTTGAGCTTCCTTTCGTGACGGAGGTAAAACCCGTCGCATCGTTTCCGAAACGCGAAATGCCTTTTGAGAAAACACCCGCCTTGCCCGTAACGCCCTTTCAGCAATCAGAGACAGCGAAGGCGCTCGAATCGCCATCGAGCGCTGCGCCCGGAGACACCTCGTTCTACGGTGCAACGTGGAGACAGCTGGACATGATCCAGGTACCAGCGCTGCATACCCAGGGCATCACAGGAGACAGCGTATTCATCGGTGTCCTGGATACCGGCTTTAATCTCAATCACGAGGCACTCGAGAGCACGCAGGTGGTGGCGCAGTGGGACTTCATAAATTGGGACAGCGTGACCTCGAACGAGCCCGGCCAGGACCTGTCTTATCAACACAATCACGGAACTATGATTCTTGGAATAATCGGAGGGTATAAGCCCGGCATCTATTCAGGTGTGGCTTTTGGCGCCGAGTTCGCTCTTGCAAAGACGGAAGACGTCTCGGACGAGACCCCCGTGGAAGAAGACTATTGGGTGATGGGCCTGGAGTGGCTTGACAGTCTGGGAGTCGACTTGGTTACGAGCTCCCTGGGTTACAAAGATTGGTACACGTACGAGGACATGGATGGCAACACCACCGTCACGACCATCGCTGCTGACATGGCAGTCGCCAACGGAGTGAGCGTCTTCACCGCCATGGGTAACGGCGGCGCTACGCCCTATCCTTATACTATTGCACCCGCCGACGGAGACAGCGTGATGTCGATAGGCGCGGTGGATTCCCTCGGCCAATACTGGGCCGCCAGTTCACGGGGACCGACGTACGACGGCCGCATCAAGCCCGAGATAGTCACGCCCGGCTGTGCAGTATATTGCGTTGACCCCAACGACAGCACGGCATACGGCAGGGCAAGTGGAACGTCCTGCGCAACACCTCTTGCAGCGGGCGGGGGGGCACTGATACTTCAGATGAATCGCGACTGGAATCCTGTCCAACTCCGTGAAGCCATTCGTGCAACGGGCACGAATTCCAGCTCGCCAGATACGTTCATAGGTTGGGGCATACTGCAGGCTGACGATGCATCTACCTGGCTGCTCGTGTCGGTTCTCGATGAACCTCTTTCACCCGGCGCACCCGGCAACACCGTGATTGAGGTCAAGAACGTTCCGAACCCCTTCAACCCTCACACGGTAATCCACGTTGAGCTTCTTTCGCCGGCAGGAGAGGAACTCGTCTCTGCCGGGATCTTCGACGTCACGGGAAGATGCGTGAGAGACTTCGGCCACTTGAGTATTGAAACTGGCTCCGCGGTCATCGTGTGGGATGGAACCGACGGTTCAGGAAGAGTGGTTTCCTCCGGCACCTACTTCTTCACTGTCAAAACGAGCGAAGCCTCAGAGACTCGCAAACTACTTCTACTGAGATGACGCTTACCTGAAGTCCCAGACTTTCTCACGAGAAGAGGCGCCTACTGACGCCCTACCCTGGCAAGGAAAATCTCCAGGCACACCACGTGTCAGGAGGGTGGTCGTCCGGCGGGCAGACTATACATTCAGTCTTGATTCTAGAATCTATGGTGGCAGCGAAATTGGAATATTCCACTATCCCTATGTCCTTGCAGGGAAAATCAGCAAGTCCCTTTCTCTTTCGGGCATCCTGAACCCTGCACGTTTTCATTCTGAAGACAAGGCTGTTTTTTGTCAGTTCACTGATCTCTTGCTCGTTAATGAAAGCATAAAGGCGAAAGCCCAGAGCTTCGGCCAAAGCGTTCATTCCTCCGCCTGATTTTATGCCGAGTCGCTGCATAATGCGCTTCGCCTCCACCACCGTGAACTCTTCCCAGGCTTGCCTGTCGAGCTTCATCGCTGCCTCGAGCCCGAACTCCTTCTCCACCTGAAGGAACCATAGACCGTCGTGAGCAAGCCAATTCTTAGCAACATCCGAAAGAAATTCCTGCAACTCCTCTTTTGTGAAATCAGAAGGTCTTCTCATCAGGACTTCCCCTTGGCTCTGTTCAGACTTTGAATAGATGCTCACACCTTAGCTACCGAACCAATCACGACTGACAGCCGGAGGGCTCAGTACTGGGATTGAGTAACCAGAGAACTCAAGAGAAAACGCACAAATCGCAGAGGAACTCTCATGTTCCGGTTACCACGGAACCGGAACCGAAGTGCCCAATCCGGGTCCAAGAAAGATGGCGTTTGCCAGCATCCTTCCTGAGCCGTGGAAATACGCCCTGAAATATGGTTCTCCGGCGAACAGTATGATCTGACCTCTGCCGAGCGCCTCCCTCGTGGCGAAGGCAGTCCTGGCCCATCTCTTTCTTGCTTCAGGCCACAGAAGGCCGCTCAGTCTTAGTTTCTTCGGCTCCGCGAGCCGGCAGGCAGTTTCCACAGGAAGTTTGGAGAGAAAGGCGTAGTCTCCAGACAGAGTAACGGGCACTTCCTGACCCATGCCAAACGCGAGCCAATGCTCTTCGTCGAGCTCTCCCGACAGGATTGCACCTCTCGCCATGAATCTTCGCAGCCGCTCATCCTCTCTCTTGAGCTTCGCTACATCTACTTTCCTGGCTAATGATTTGTTCTCCTCGCCCTCTACCTGGTCGCCAGACGCAGCTTCTTCCTCCTCCACGCCTTCCCACACTGCCAGGCTGTCGACCAGTGTGCGGTCTCTGATTCTCCCTTCCTGAACAAGCGCTTCGTCGAATTCATCAAGTCGCCCGAGCGCCTGCCTGCGGAGCCTCACCTTGCTGAGAGAGCTACTGGTGTCAGCAGCGAAAGCAGACGCAGAACCTATGCAGATCAGTGTGCCTTGGCGCTCTACCCAACTTTTTAGCTTCGTTGCGTTCTTCTTGCCCAACATGTCCGTCAGGACGCCGGCATGTCCCCAGACGCTCGGAATAACAATCACGTTGTACTTGTCCAGGTCGAAGTAGCCGACCCTATTGATATCGAGAGCGGAGAATCTGTAGCCGAATTTCCTGTCAAAGAGAAACCACAGTGTTCCGTACGACGTGAAGTCTATCTCTCCACCCGTAATCACGGCAACGCGCGGCTGCTGCAATAGGCGGAAGTACCTTCCGCCCAAATCAGGCCCCTCGTCTGACGATGCAGTACTTACTCCGTAAAAGGTGGTCCCCGTCTCCTCTGCTATGCTTTGAAGGGCTGATGATAGGCCGTCCTGGTTACCTTCGAGCGTGACGAGAAGCGTTCCCCTTGGGAAGGGAATTCCCTCGATACTGAAAGGTTCGAGAGCAGCTCTCACTTTGAAATCTTTCTCGAGAAGCCGCGCCAGTGCCATCACGGCCGTGTCGTCAGAGTAATCCACCAGAAAGCCGAAGGAAGCCTCCAGGTGAATGACCTTGCCCTGAACTGGCTCCGACTCGGCCAATCTTTCCAGGTCGACACGTCCGATCGAGCCCGCTTCATAGGTCTCGATCCCGAAGGCCAAGGGAAGGGACCACGCAGTGAGCTCGTACAGTTTCGATCTTCCTTGCTTCTCCAGCTCGTGGCGCTCCTGTTCGAGAAATGAGGTAGACATCCTCGGATCGAATTCCAGGATAGTATTGAGGAGCTGCCGGAGCGGTTGTGTGTGAAAGACGATGTAGGTACCCTTCGGGAATTGTTTGGAGCCGAACTTCTCTCCGTAGGAGCTGCGCAGGGCCTTCGCGCTGAACTCCTCCGTGGCTCTGTGTACTTCGATTCCCTGGCGCATCAGAGCCGAGGCCAGCTCTCGCGCCCGCGATGGGTTCTTCCCTTCCGTGAAGACATAAGCCTTCCTTGCCCCATCCCGTGAGCTCACGTCCTTTCTTTTCTCGTAGTGGAAGTCCCGGAGCAATTCCTCTCTGTGCGCTGCCAAGGTTGAAAGGTTCGCTATGGAACTCACAACTTGGTGTAGCACTGTTTCCGGATACCACATGAAGGTCTCGTCGGGGCGCTTGATTACGGTCCCTCCCACCGATGCCTGTTCGTAGAGAATCCCAATGGCGCCTGTGCGAGAGGCCCAGACGTTGGCGTAAACAGGGGCCCATTCTTCATTCCATTCCCCTGTGTAATAGCTCCAGCCGAATTTGTCGAACGCCTGTGCCTGGTCCGCGGCAAAAACATCTAGCCATCTCTTGAGAAACTCTGTGACGTTCGGGTTAAACGGCTCACGGGGGGGAGAGAAGAGATACGTGTCGAATTCGCCCATTTCATGAGCGTCCACCACAAGCTGAGGATGCCATTCCATGATGGCCTTGGCTCTTGCTCGCGTCTCGGGGTGCGAAAACGCCAGCCAGTCTCGGTTCAAATCGAAGAGATAATGGTTCGCCCTTCCCCACGGCCAGAATCCGCTGTGCTCTAAACTCTGGACATCCGGATTGGGTCTCTTGCCCGCCCATTGGGCAATCTGAGAGCGAAATCTCTCTCTGCCATCGGGATTCTGAACCGGATCAATCAAGACCACGACTTCGTCCCTTATGGCACGTGCCACAGAATCCTCCGCCGCCGCGAGATAATAGGCAAGGAACAGCGCGGCGTCGGACCCGGAGGGCTCGTCTCCGTGGATGCAGTATTCCATCCACGCTACAGCAGGAGTCTCCCTGACGAGTCTTTCCGCCTCGCTGCTGGAGACCTCTCGTGGATCCGCGAGTCCAGAGATCGCCTGCCTTATGTCCTCAATTCTCCTCATGTTCTCTTCGGAGCTTATTGTGGCGTAGTAGAGTTCCCTTCCCTCGTAAGTCATTCCGTACTTCTTGATTGACACCCTGGGAGAGGATTCGGCCAGCTCCTTTAAGAAGACGATAATCTGCTCGCAGGACGCCACTTTCGTGCCCGGTTCAAATCCCAGTACTTCTTCAATCGTCGGCACGCTTGCGTCAACGTCGATTCCCTCGAGCAACACTGCCGGACCCTTCGGGGCAGGGAGTGCTTCTTCAGAGGGGTGGTTCACTCCGTGCGACAAAGCAAATGCGTTCTCTAGAACAGCGCACAGACCCAGGATGACAAAAAGTGCGAGTCCTCTTTCTACAATTGACACGCCCTTTCTCATGACAGATTCCTCCCTCCTATTTAATGCCTGCTGAGGTCAGCCATACCTTGGGGCAGTCTAGTGATGAATCTCGAGCACACCCGCGCCGTTGATCTTGCTCTCTTTGAGTAGCCTGAGAGCTCGATTCGCTTCCGTAAGCGGAAACACTTCCGTCTGCATCCTCACGGGGACCGCGGCAGCTTCCCTGAGAAGCTCCATGCCATCTTCTCTGGTCGAGGCCGTCACACTTCTCAGTTTCTTCTCATAGTAGAGATGCCTTTCGTAATCCAGTTCCGGGACGGGTGTCATATGAATGGACGCCAGCGATACGGTGCCGCCTTTGTCTACAAGCTCGAGCGCGTGATTGACAAGCGGTCCGGCGGGGGCATAGATGACGGCTCGCTCCGGCCTCACCGGACCTTTGTCATGTATTGTGCCTGCCCAGAATGCTCCCAGTTTCGTGGCCAGCTCCCTGTGCTCCGGACTCCTGGAGAAGACAATGACTTTGCATCCCCAGTTAAGAGCTATCTGGATATTAACGTGCGCCGAGGCCCCAAAACCGTAGATGGCTAGAGTCTCGCCTCGACGTACCTCGCTCAGTTTCAGAGCCCTGAAACCTACAATTCCCGCGCAAAGTAGCGGAGCAGCTTCGATAGGAGACAAACTCTCAGGTATGGGGTAGGAAAAGGCTGCCGGCACCACGGCAAATTCCGCGTAACCACCGTCTGCATCCCAGCCCGTGAACTTGGCGTTTTCACAGAGATTCTCGTCACCCCTCAGACAATACTTGCACTTCCCGCAGGTCCAGTTAAGCCAAGCAACACCGACTCTGTCTCCCACTTTACGAAGCTCGACTTGGCCCCCACATTTCTCCACAATGCCGACTATCTGGTGACCCAGGATTACGGGGCTCTTCCTGAGGGGTAAGTCTCCCTCAACAGTGTGCAGATCGGTGTGGCAGATACCGCACGTCAGGACCCTCACGAGAACCTCGTCGCCGCGCGGCGAGGGAATTTCTAGCTCCGCCTGCTCGAGAGGGTTTTCCTCAATGAGTGCCTGTCTGCGAAGCAGCATCGCTTTCATCGAACGGCTCGTTTGGAATAGAATTTCGCTCTAACGGGGGTGTGACTAAGTTCAAAAGGACGACCAGTGAACCTCAGGAGACAGTTCTTTCTGGGGCGTCCGGTACGCCTTCATGCCTTTTCGCCGAAGTCACTTGTGGCGCGACCGCTGCAAGCTCTTTCTTGGGGAGGAGGCCTAGGGCCGCTAGAAAGGCCTGACGCTTCAGGAGCTGAATCCCGAGTGCCGGGTCCACCCCTTTAGGACAAACCTCGGAGCAAGCGCCCGCAAAGTGACAGCGAAAAGCTCCGTGTCGGCCGAGCGCCTCTTCTTTACGCTCATCGGAACCATCGTCTCTCGAGTCAACATTATAGCGATACGCCTGAGTTAACGGTTGGGGACCAAGATATCTTCTGTCTGTAGCCACTGTGGGACAGGCAGCCATGCAGAGCCCGCACTTGATGCAGTAAGCAAACTGAAGATAACGCTCGAGCTCTTCGACCGATTGGAAAAACTCGCCGGAAGGCCTGTCATCCAGAGACATGTCCTTTCTGACCGCGAACGGTCTCACCGAGCGGTGCTTCTCGAACAAAACAGAAAGGTCGGGGACAAGATCTTTGATTATGTCGAAATTGGGGAGAGGCTTCAGATGGATAGTGTCAGACTCGAGCTCCAGTATCTGCGTATTGCAGGCGAGGCGAGGGTAACTGTTTATGAACATCCCACATGAACCACAGACTCCCATCCTGCAGGAATATCTCCAGGCCAGCGTACTATCAAGGTTCTCTTTGATGTAGTGAAGCCCGTCGAGAACGGTAAGTCCCTTGGTCACAGGAACCTTAAACGTATCGATTCTGGGCGCGGAAGAACTTTCGGGATCGTAGCGCAACACTTTGAACTGGACTGTCTTGATGACTTCCTCTGTCCTTCCAGTTTGTTTTCGTCCGCCAGTCTCTATCATTTACTCCTCCTCGAAAACCATCACAGAGCAATGCTCCGGCCTGCCGTGTTTTCTAACGAGCGTTTATGTTACAAATCGATTGGTCAGTCGATTCCCTACAGTCCGTTTCATGTGGTGCGCCTCTGGTATTCCCGTTCTCCTCTGGCCATTCAGAGAAGGACCGTACGGATGCCCGCCTACATGCTAAAAGCCGTAATGGTGGCGTAGCTCCCGATTACAAAAAGTGCAAGACCCAGAAGAACAACCAGAACCGTAATCACACGTTCCGCTCCCTCGGGTAGCGTGAGCTCAAAGATTATCTTTCTGAACCCGTAAAGCCCGTGATAGAGTGCGACACCCAAGAGCACGATATACACAATCACATAGGCAACTGCTTTACTTCTCTCCATGACAGAAGAGTAAGAGAGCACGTCCTCACCACCCAAACCACGCAATCCGCTCAGATGCATAATAAACATGTGAAGCCCCAGCAGCACAAATATCACGGCTCCCGCCATAAGGTGCCACGTCCAGAGTGTTGATTCGCGTGTTCTCATATCATCCCCCGTTCATTTCGCAGGGAAATGGAAAAAGAAGTCATAACCGCCAAGCAAAACCACGATTGCAGCCACAACCATAACCACGACAAAGACGGGCCTCTGTCGCTTAACAGACGACGTATAAGGAAACACCGGCTGGCGAGGTGTTCCAAGAAAGAAACCCAGCTCGGTAAGCAGAAGTCTTAGACCGTTCAGGGCATGGTAGGCAAACGCCAGATACACCAGGAATTCTCCGTACCTGAACAGAGGAGAATCAAGACGCTCCATGACGGCGTTCCATGTTTCCTCGCCCAACATCCTCGAAGAACCCACCAGGATATGGAGAAGGAAGTAGGCCAATATCGCAAGGCCGGTCAGACGGTGCAACGTGAAGGCGTACCTCTCGATCCCATACCTGCCGCCCGAAAGCCATCCCATCAGACCGACTTGATTTCTTCTGAATTCGCTCTCCGGCATTTTCGCCCTCCGCGGTTCTCAGTATTTTCTTTCCACCGGTTTCCACATAGTTATGTTTACTTTGCCGTACTCTAACCGTGGACCCTCAGGTGTCCAGTAAGCAAACGTATGCTTAAGCCAGTCTTCGTCATTTCGCTTCGGAAAGTCGCGTCTGGCGTGCCCGCCCCTAGACTCCTCACGCGCAAGTCCCCCTGAAACCATTACCTCGGCCAGGTCAAGAAGGTTCTCTAGCTCAAGAACATGAATCAGATTGCTGTTGTAATTGAGACCCTTATCCTTAACGTACGTCCGAGCAAACCTCTTCTTGAGATCGACTATCGTGTCGAGAGCGACCTTGAGACTCTCTCCGGTTCGAAAGACTCCGACGTGCTTGTCCATGAGTTCGCGAAGCTCTCTCTTAAGCTGATAAGGGTTCTCCCGACCGTCTCTTTTCAAGATCTCATCAAAGATTCTGACCCTCTCTTTTTCTACCTTCGACTCGGGTAGCTCAGGCACCGCCTTTGTATTGAGTGCGTACTTCCCCGACTCCTCGCCAGTTATCCTCCCCCACACCAGACACTCTGCGGTTGAGTTGGAGCCCAGTCGGTTGGCCCCGTGCAAACTCACACAGGCGGCTTCACCACTGGCCCAAATGCCCTTCGCCTCTGTGGCTCCCTTTATATCAGTGGAGATGCCTCCCATCGAATAGTGCGCCACTGGTCTCACGGGTATGGGTTGGCTAATGGGATCTATTCCGATGAAATCCACACACACTTCCCTGATAAGGGGCAATCTCTCGTTGATCTTCTCAGCGCCAAGATGAGTGAGGTCAAGATGCATAAAGTCCATGTCCGAAGGTCCCTTGAATCCTCTTCCAGCTTCGATCTCGGTGATCATTGAGCGCGAGATGAGATCCCTCGGGGCAAGTTCCATCTTCTCAGGAGCGTACTTGTCCATGAAGCGCTCCCCCTTATTGTTCAGAAGATAGCCCCCTTCGCCCCTGCAGGCCTCTGTAATAAGAATGCCGGACGGAACAAGGCCGGTTGGATGAAACTGCAAGAACTCCAAGTCTTCTAGAGGAAGACCGGCGCGATACGCCATCGCAAGACCGTCACCCGTCACAGTCTGGGAGTAGGTCGTGAATCCGAACAGAGTCCCGGCCCCCCCGCTAGCGATGTTGAGCGCCTTAGCCCTCATGGCATAGAACTTACCTGTACCCGTGTCAAAACCGGTCATGCCTCTGAATTCGTCGTTCTCTATGATGATGGACGTAACAAAGAATTCATCGTATCGCTTGAAGTTTCCGTACTTGAGCAGCGTGTCATAGAGAGTCTGCATCTCAAAGAAGCCCGTCTTGTCGACCGCCAGAACCGCTCGCGGATAACTGTGTCCTCCAAACGGCCGCTGGGCGATCCTTCCGTCCTCCCGTCTTGTCCACGGGATTCCCCAGCGATCGAGCTGCAGAATCTCTCTGGGCGCCTCCCTGACAAAAAGCTCCACAACGTCCTGATCTGCAAGGAAATCGCTCCCCTTCACGGTGTCCCAGGCATGAAGCTCTAGACTGTCGCCTTCTTCCGGACGAAGCATGGCCGCCGTGCCCCCCTCGGCGCAGACCGAATGGGAACGCATGAGCTGCACCTTGGAGACAATCCCTATGTTCAGTTTCCCATCACTCACGCGAGAAGCTTCCACCGCCGCGCGCAGACCAGCAATCCCGGAACCCAGAATGAGCAAATCATGTGTGACGACTTCCGCCATCTAACGCCTCCGTGAGAGTTGGTTCTTTCGATCTCCCCACTTAAGCCATGACCCAAAGCGAATGTACAATTCTACGACACTGCCCGCGTCTGCTCAAGGACAAAATCGCTTAGGGCAGCACACACTTGCGCCGGCACTTTTACTTCATTAAAACGGTGTTTTGTGGTATAATATAGTCGTTCGAGTTTCTCTAGTTCTCACGGAGGAGGCCCCCACCAACGCGCCCTCGATTTGCCACACCATTCACGAAGGAGTACATCATGAGATTGTTTCCTCCGACCCCGGAACGGGGAGGCCTGAAGCCAAGAAACATGGCCATTCTGGCGATTCTGTTCTCTACCCTCTTTCTTGCACAGGGGGCCGTAGCACCTGACGCGACCGCGGTTTACATAATCGATCTACACCAGAACGACGGAATGGGCATACCAGGCCCGACTTACATCAAGGGAACACCGGTGACGGTCTCAGGAATCGTGACCTCGCCGGACAGCGTCTGGAACACATACAGCACCAGCGTGTGCATTCAGGACGAGACAGGCGGGATAAACGTCTTTGTCTCGGGAGGGCTCAACGAAGGACTTCACTTCGCCCTCGGAGACAGCGTGACTTTTTCTGGCTACGTGGCCCAGTATCAGGGACTGACCGAGATCGATTCCAGCTTCTCCGTAGTCTCTCTCGTTACTCATGCAACGGGAAGACCCGTTCCCGCGCCGCTTGTTCTGACTTGCGCAGAGGTCAATGCCACTTACCAAATGGACAATACCGAACCCAACGAGAGTCGCCTCATCAGAATTAACAGCGTCGAGCTCGTAAGCGGCTCGTGGCCCGTTACGCCAGCAACCTCAAACGTAACTCTCCAGGTCAGTGACGGCACGGCCACGACAACGCTTTACATAGACAAAGATTCGGGCGCCAATGGGACTCCCGAGCCCGTGGGCTATTTTGACGTCATCGGTATTCTCAAACAGTACGACACGTCTCTGCCCTACTACTCCGGCTACGAGATCGTTCCACGTTTTGCCTCAGACATAGTCTATCAGGGGCTTGGCCCGATTATTACAAGCGGTCCGGAAGAGGACGACATCAGCACTACTTCCGTCACTATCTACTGGACCACTAACACCGCCTCCACGAGCGTGGTGGAATACGGGACCACGACCTCATACGGAAACACGGTAGGCGACAGTTCAACCCTAGTCACGGAACATGCAATAACGCTCCCCGGACTCTCTCCTGGCACCGTGTATCATTACAGAGTCTATTCGACCGATGCCGAGGGGACCAGATTCAGCAATGACCGCATGTTTGCGACAATCTCGGATGTTCCGGGCGAATTTCACGTGTACTTCAACAAGAGCGTGGATACAAGCTACAGCAAGGGAACTGACGCGCTCGGAAATCAGAACGTGAGACAGAAGTTAATCGACAGGATGAACGCTGCAACTTATTCCATCGATTGCAACTTCTACAGCTTCAGTCTTTCCACGGTAACAGACGCACTCATTGCAGCCAAAGGCAGAGGTGTTCAAGTTCGCTTCATAATAGAAGACGACAATTCCGGCAGCTACGAAGTCCAACGATTGATTAATGCCGGGATTCCTGTGATAACCAGCACCTATGGCGGTAATCACGGCGCCGACGCGGGCTGGGGCGTGGATCACAACAAATTCGCAGTGTTCGACTGCCAGACGGGCACTTCCAAAACTGACGATTGGGTGTGGACAGGTTCCTGGAACTCTTCCATCGCAGGCGAGAATGACGGAAACAGCTGTCTCGCTGTACAGGATCACGGCCTTGCCTCCGCCTACAAGATAGAGTTCAACGAGATGTGGGGCTCCGACACAGCTACCCCCAACCCCAGCGAGGCGCGCATGGGGAGCAAAAAGTCCAACAACACGCCTCACAAGTTCACGATTGCCGGCATCTATCTGGAGCAATACATGAGCCCTTCTGACGGAGTCGAGCCCGAGATAATAGAGGTCGTCGGCTCTGCCGACTCAACCATATACTTCTGCATCCTGAGCTTCACGAGTGACAACATCTCACAAGCCATGAAGCTCAAGTGGGACACAATCTCCGGATTTCAGGTGAGAGGCGTCTTCGAGGGAAGCAACATCGGACCCATCACCTCCGGGAGTGAATGGTACGCCCTGTCCGGAGACCCCGGTTCGTACAATCAGTGGATACCTCCGGCAGACGTCTGGCAGGACGGCTTACCTTCGTCCGACCTGCTGCACCACAAGTACATGATCGTTGATTCCAGCTGGCCTCTTCTTGACCCCACTGTTGTGGCGGGATCTCACAACTGGAGCTATTCTGCAAACCAGGTAAACGATGAGAACACACTGATAATACATGACGCAACCGTCGCCAACGTTTATCTTCAGGAGTTTGCGGAGAGATATCACGAAGCAGGCGGGACGGGTGACGTTCTCATCTCAGCGGGGGACCCCGACGGCGCGGCCCCCCCACCGAGCATTGCCCTGGAAGCTTTTCCCAATCCGTTCAATCCCAGCCTCAACGTGAGGTATGTGCTTACATCCACGTCTGTTGTGTCAGTCAAGATCTATGACGTGTCAGGGCGCCACGTGAGGACGCTGCTGAACAATCATAAGGAATTCCCCGGCTTTCACAGCATACCCTGGGACGGTAAGGATTCCGCAGGCCGAGAGGTCGGAGGCGGGGTCTACGTAGTACACCTTGAAGCAGGAAAGAAGAGCTTGGCTGAGAAAGTAGTACTTCTACGCTAGTAGCGTCCAGACAGGGCTTACAACGACTGTAGCCCGACCGGTGAAATCCTAACGTTTACGCCGGTCGGGCTTCTCTTGTCCAATTCGAATATTTCATCGCATTTTGTCCCTGTAGCTTCTCACTCCAGACTCCTCCCGATTTCTTCAACCGTTGTCACATAGGAGAAGCCATAGGCAAGATTGAGCAAGCTCGCCAGATGCATCTCTTCGTTTATTGTCCCGGTTGCATCAGCGAGAAAGAAAGTTCGGTAGTCCCTGAAGTACGCGTCGCGAGCCGTGGATTCACAGCACATGTTGGTCATGACACCACTGATGACTAGATCCTCGATCTTGCAGCACCTCAAGATGGTCTCCAGGTCTGTATCAAAGAACGCGGAATACCTGTGCTTGAGAATTACCTTCTCTCTCTTGAGCGGTGCAATTGATAAGTGAATTTCACTCTCGCGAGAACCTTCGATGCACATGTCATCCCACCACCATTCCATTATCCCCGCATCGATCCGGTCAGGATGATGTACGTGTCGCGTGTATATGACGGGCCTTCCTGCATCGCGAAAGCTCTTTATGAGACGCTTCAACCCCGGCAACACAGCCAGCCCTCCGCAGATGAACGCCAGCGACTTCTTTTCAAGAAAATAGTTTTGCATGTCGATGACCAGTAGCGCAGATTTCCCAATCTTCAGTCGCAAGCGATGCCGATTGAACGCACGAATCTCCCTGAGCCATGCCTCGGTCTTGTGTGCGAGATTCTGCTGTGTAACGTACGGTTCCATGTTCGGCCCTCCTTTAGACATGATACAGAAGCGGCTTCTGACAGGCGACTTTCCGTAAACTGACGCCGCAGATTGTAGACCTTGAAAGGCCGAAGTCAAGAGATGTAAGATTGTTTCAGTCTCACTTCACTCTGCGAAGAGCAAGACGGTGGC
>Ga0209636_10000191_pt1 | contig 52556 bp, 80 predicted proteins | sample DeeMarSWOR152_54_FD_187464 | JGI IMG/M metagenome (GOLD analysis project Ga0209636, IMG submission 187464) | Marine sediment microbial communities from White Oak River estuary, North Carolina - WOR-1-52-54 (SPAdes) (version 2) | ecosystem: Environmental > Aquatic > Marine > Intertidal zone >...
TCCTAAAACTGCCAATCCTAATATCATTGCTGCAACTATGCTAGCAACATAAGAGTCGAACAAATCCGCTCCCATGCCTGCAACATCCCCAACATTATCTCCCACATTATCAGCAATTACAGCAGGATTTCTTGGATCGTCTTCTTCTAATCCCATCTCAACTTTCCCAACAAGGTCAGCTCCAATATCTGCTGTTTTTGTGTAGATTCCCCCTCCTACTTTTGCAAACAAAGCTATTGAGCTGGCTCCAAAGCTGAAACCAAGAACAATTTGAGGCCCCTTTTCAAGACCATAAAACCACAACAAACTACTCACACCAATCAAAGCTAATCCAACAACAGCCAATCCCATTACTGCTCCGCCAAAAAACGCTACTGGAAATGCTTTATCCAAACCCTTTCTTCCAGCGTTAGCCGTTCTTACATTAGCCTTCAAAGCAACATCCATTCCAAAAATTCCAGCAAAAGCAGAACAAAAAGTTCCAATCACATAAGCAATAGCAGTATTCAAGTTTATGAAAATGGCAATGACAACTGCGAGAATAGCAGCAAAAATAGCTAGAGTTCTATACTGTCTCTTCATAAAAGCTTTGGCACCCACTCTTATGGCTTCAGCAATTTCCTTCATCTTGGGTGTCCCTGCATCATGTCTTTTTACAAAATAATAAAGATATAAGGCGGTTATCATTGACACGATGCCTGAAACGAATGAAACAAGCAACAACTCCATTATTCATCACTTATTCTATCTTCACATATTTCTTTTGTCTTAAATATATAAGCTTTACGTTTTCTTTTTTCAACCTTCTTTTAAGTCTAACATCTTGTGTTGCTACTCTATAGCCTCTTTTCCCATACAAAAGAAGGGCATCATCTACATCTAAATCTGCTTCTAAAACTTCTAATTTTTTAGATCTGATAAGATATAGAGCAACTTTTGCTGCTGTTGCATCTTTTCCTCTTCCTTTAGCAATATTTTCTAGTTCTTCCATCGCTTTCTCTAAAACAAACAGTCTGTTTCCCTTTAAAGCTGAGAAGAAATCTACCTTAAACTTCATCGCAGTAACCAAAAAGCTGGTGTCCAAAAGTATTTTCATAATTTATTAATAAATGTTGTGATAAATAATGGTAATGATTGATGTTCATTGCCACTTAGAGCAGAAAGACTATGAGCAAGATAGGGATGAAGTAATAGAAAAATGTAAAAAAGAATTAAAAGCAGTGATAACTTCTTGTGTGCATCCTAGTGACTTTGATTTAACAATGGAAATGGTTGAAAAACATAAGAACTTTGTGTTTGCAAGCTGTGGTTTGCATCCTGAATATGTTAAAGAGGTTTCTGAACAACAAAAAGATCAATACTTTAAATTAATAGAGCAGAATAAAGATAGAATAGTGGCAATAGGAGAAACTGGCTTAGATTTTCATTGGGTAAAAGAAGAGGAATGGAGAAAAAAACAAGAAAAAGTATTTATTGAGCATATAAACTTAGCAAAAAAGCTTAAAAAGCCTTTAATAATTCATTCTAGAGGAGTTTTTGATGAAACTCTCTTAGTATTAGAAGAACAAGATGTTAAAAGAGTTTTATTACATATGTGGGGAGAAAAAAATCTTTTAGATAGAATAAAAGATAAAAATTGGTTTATTTCAGTAAATACTATGATTTTAAGGAGTAAGCCTTATAGAAAGGTTGTAAAGAATTTTTCAATAGAGAGAACCTTGTTAGAAACAGATTCGCCTTGGCTCGCTCCTAAGAAGATTATAGAAGGGGTTGAAGCTAGAAACGACCCTATATCCATTAAAATAGTCGCTCAGAAGCTTTCAGAGATAAAAAAGCTTTCTTTTGAAGAGGTGTGGAAAAAATGTGCAGAGAATGCCGTAACCTTCTTTAGTCTCCCTGTTCAACTGTTTAAATAAGATTACCAAATATATATTAAGTGAAAACTGTGGTCCTAGAAACTGTAAAAGAAAAGGTCGATAAGATAAGAAAGAGGTTTACAGAAAGGCCTCAAGTAGCATTTTTTGTCGACGGGCCTAACATGATAAGAAAAGAGTTCAACATAGACTTGAAAGATTTGAGGAAAAGAGTAGAAAAATACGGAAGAATTGTTATTGGAAAGGTTTTTCTCAATCAATTTGCTTCTGAAAAATTAATTGAAGCTGTTGCAAATGAAGGTTTTGAAGCAATTATTGCTTTAGGCGATCCGGAACTGAAGACAGATGTTGATGTTTCTATTGCTGTTCATGCAATGGAAGCGATTTACGAACCTGAAATAGAAATAATTGCTATAGCAACAAGAGATGCTGACTTTTTGCCATTGATTCAAAAGATAAAAAGAATGGGAAAAATTGCTGTTCTAATTGCTGTTGAGCCTGGTTTGGCTATTTCTTTAAGGCATGCTGCAGATCATGTAGAAATAATAAAATAATTAATATCCTCTCTTTTCTTCTAAAATCTGTTTTAGCTTTGGTTTAACATGCCTGTTATCCATCCAAGATATTGGCCCACGAATTTTGTAGCTTTTTATTTCTCTCTCGGCTGCTAGAAAGTCTTCATTTGATAAATGTCTTATAAATTCATTCCTTTTGTGTGTTGCATAAATATTATCAAGATGGCCCCAAACAACCGATAATACAGTAGCTGCTTCTAGAATATAACCTGTAAGATGTTCCATAAAATAATATACTCCATTAATTTTAAATTTCTAACCTATCTTCCATCTCAAGAAAGCAGCTATACCACTCAATTCAAACAACTGCTCTCCTTCTCTAGAATCTTTAGAAATTATTTCAACCGTTGTGTTGTATTGCTTTGCCTTTTCTACAAGTTCTTCTGTTTCCATTCCCTCAGAAACAAGTATTATGTCAACAGCACCCATTTCAAGAGCTTTCAACACATTTTCCTTTCCATAAACAACCATGCCACTGCTTTTCTTTAATTCTTCAAAGAATTTTTGAACTAGAGCCTTTTCTTTAGCAACAGCAGCTTCAGAAAGAATATCTTGAGATCTTTGAACAAGTTCTTCTAAACCCTGTTCGTCTGTATAACCTAGATTCCTGATTCCTAAGATTAGCTTTCTCATATCAGTTAAAAAGTAATCCCCGCTAACAAAATCTTCTTTAGCAGGTCCAGGGCCACCAATTAATATTCCCTTTAATTTATATTGAGAAAAGTATTCCCTAGCGCTTTCAGCTATTTTCTTATACCAATCATTTATCAATCCTTCTCTTACCCTTTCAAATCTTTGTGCGCTCTGTCCTCCCTTTCTGAATTTACCAGGGACTATAGATTCCATTCTCCTTAACAGCTCTATTCTTTTTCCCTTTAACAAACCAATTGCTGCATCTTTGTTATCCATAACCAAGAGTCCGTACAACTCCTTTTCAGCAACCATGTCCTGTAAAGGTTCTAATTCGAATTTCTGATCACACCAATATTTTTTGATCTGAAGTGGCTCCGGAGGTTCGATTGCCCAAATTTGTATATCGGTTTGACCTTCCTTTTCAGAAACATTGCCAGCAAATAGAACAAGGCCGTTCTCGGGTGTTTTTTTATACAATCTTAATTGATGACTTATTTTATCCAAGGCCCCGATGACATTATTCCTCACAGTTTTACTCTTAACATTCTCTGTTAAGGTTCTCTCCTGAGCAATCATGTTTATTGCATCCTGGAGGTTGAAGCCTTTAGGAATATAAAAGCTAACCATTTCTGTATGTCTTCCCTTTATTTTTTCCAATTGCTCTAAAAGTTTTTTTAGCTTGTAAATATGTTCTTCCATATAAACACACCTAAAAGAAAAAGTCATACAAAATTAAAAAAGTTTACCTTTTCCATATTATTCACTGGATAGGACAACACTTAACTTTATTGGAAATTCTTCTATGGGAGTGTCAGCTCTCCCAAATTCAATTTTCTTTACCTTCATAGTTCCCTTTATATCATCAAAGGCTTTCTTAATTTTCTTTTCAAGAACGCTATCACACTCTATAATTAGTTTTTCTAATTCTGCATTCAATGCCATACCTCTCTTGTTTTTATACTGTCTTAAGAAAGCTATTATGGAAACCGTCATGTCCCCAATCTCTTCTGCCTTTTTATTCTTTTTCTCTTTTTCAGGCCAAGAAGATTTGAGAATTGAAACGGCCTCACCTTTGTAGAAATTCTGCCATATCTCTTCTGTTATATGAGGTACAATTGGTGCTAACATCTTTATAGAGTTTTTCAAAACTTTGCTTAAGGTATAGACAGCTGGTCCCTTGTTTTTGTTTTCGTAGATTCTGTATTTTATCATTTCCAAATAATTATCAGCAATGGCATGCCAAACAAAATTGTGAAGTGTATCAAAAGCCTTTGAAAAATTAAAGTTTTCATAACTTTCTGCAACAACTTCCTCAACTTCTTGCAATTTAGTCAATATCCAAGAGTCTATCAAAGTTGGTTTGCTCTTCTTAACATTCTTTATGTGTTTTTCAGAAAACCTGAAAATATTCCAAAGTTTAGTTAAGAACCTGTAAGTAAAGTCCATGTCTTTCCAAGAGAATGGAGCATCGTTTCCATAAACCCCCATCATTATCAAACCAGCTCTTATTGTATCTGCCCCTTGTTTTTTCAAAACCTCATCAGGAACAATATAATTCCCCCAACTCTTATGCATCTCCCTTCCATCGGGTCCAAGAACCATACCGTTTATCAAGATTTTTTTCCAAGGCTTTTCTCTTGTTTCTAAAAGACACCTTAAAATTGTGTAATAGGCCCAAGTCCTTATTATATCATGACCTTGTTGTCTCAAATCATTAGGATAAAGCTTTTTATGGAGTTTTTCATCGTTTTTCCAATAACCAGATACTATTAAAGGTGAGATAGTGGAATCAACCCACCCATCACAAATATCAGTCTCCCCCATAATCCTTCCACCACAATCACAACTTTTCTTTTTAAATTTGTCAATGCTTGGATTAACTGGTAAATTCTTTTCTTTAGGAGCAAAAATCTGTCCACATTTTTCACAATACCAGAAAGGTATTGGTGTTCCATAAACTCTTTGTCTTGATATTATCCAGTCCCAATCCATTGATTCCACCCAGTTTTTCAGTCTTTTCTCCATAAAAGGCGGATACCATTCAATATTCTTTGAAGCTTCAAGAATATCCTTAGAAAATTTCATTGCCTCTATTGCCCATTGTTTTTTAGGTAAGAACTCTATAGGCTCTCTACAGCTTCCTCTCTCAGTATGACAAAGAATATTGTGTTTGTATTCTTCTTCCTTTTCCATAAAGCCTGAAGCGCCTAATTTCTCAACTATTTTTTCCCTGGCATCCAGTATACTTAATCCCTTAAGAAATCCAGCATTCTCATTTAACTTTCCATCCTCTGTTATTATGTTGATTGCAGGTAGTTTGAACTTCTTTTGCCATTTTATATCTGCTTCATCACCGTAAGTACAAAGATAAACAACTCCTGTTCCAAATTTCATATCAACCTCATTATTCTCAAGAATAGGAACCTCCCTCTTGTATAAAGGTAACTTGGCTTTCTTTCCTACAAACTTCTTATACCTTCTATCCTTGGGATGAATAAAAATAGCAACACAAGCAGGTAGCATTTCAGGTCTTGTTGTGGCTATTATCAGATGCTCATCTTCAACAGCTATTCTTATGTAATAAAGAATTCCATCAGTTTCAACGTATCCAACTTCAGCTTTAGCAAGAGTGGTTTCACACCTAGTACACCACATAACAGGATGTTCAACTCTCTTCAAAAGACCTCTATAAAAAAGATTGAGCAGAGTTTTTTGAACAAAAGCTATATACTCATCAGTGTTGGTAAAATATTCAAAGTTCCAGTCAGCAGAATAACCCATCTCGATCATCTTAGTCTTCATCTTGTCAATAGAATCAACAGTCCATAATCTGCATGCTTTTAAAAATTTCCTTCTATTTGTTTTCTTAATGTTAAAATTCTTCTCTACTTGCAATTCTGTAGGTAAACCGTGACAATCCCATCCTTGTGGAAGGAGAACATTAAATCCTCTCATTCTTTTAAATCTTGCAACAACATCATTCCAAGTCCACCAAAGAGCATGACCCATGTGAGGAATTCCTGAAGTAAATGGAGGTGGTGTATCTATAGAAAAAGTTGGTTTATTGCTTTTCCTATCGAACTCAAAAACTTTCTTTCTTTCCCAGAATTTTTGTATATTTTTTTCAGTCTTAATAGGGTCATATTGTTTTTTCATTTAATCACTATAAATATTCTTACTTATCCAGGGTATTAATGCTGTTGAAACTGCTGATTTTATTAAATCTTCTCTTGTTACTAATTTATTAGAAAGTATACCAACCAATCCTATTGAATGTTTTATATTTTTTGTTTTAAAGAAATCGTCAACAATAACTCCTAATTCTTCTCCATCTTCAATTCTTTCTTTAAAGACCTTTGGTAATTCAAAAATAGGTTGAGAGCCTGTTGTAAATTTTCCATTTTTATCAATTATAACACAATAGCCTGTCACAAAAATTCTTTTATCAAATTTTATTGTTCCAGCTTCTATACCAACACCAAAATCATTATGCCTTAAAGATTTTTTAGCTCTATTTAAAGCTCCTTTAAGTATATCTTCTTCTTTTGGTTGTATAGAAACTCCGCTATAAACATCAACAGCATATAATTCTATGTTACCAAATGCTTTTTCAAAAACATCTTTAACTACTTTAACCTTTAAAGGATTTTTGGTGCCTATACCAACTTTCATGAAAGAACATTTGTGTGAACAAATAAATAAATTTTCTTTATCTAACAAATTTAGATAGGCCAGCCTTTGGTAAATTTTCTGTATCTATTTTAACAATATCTTTATTAACTAAGAAGCAAACATTAAAAACTGGTACAGAATCAACAAAAGCCAAAGGTGCTCCATAGTGAGCATGTCCGTGAACAGCGAAAGTTATGTTGCCTTCCTTTAAAATCTTTTCTAGTTTTTGACTTCCCAAATTTCCATAAATACTCTTTCTCTCCCCTTCCAAAGTTTTAAACGTGGGAGAATAATGGGTTAATAAAATCTTAACATCACATTTCAATTTTTTCAATAGCCCTTCGATATTCTTGGTTTTTTCCGAGTAAATGTCTTTAATATCTGGTATATTTTCAAACATCCACCAGGTTGGAGTATCTAAAGCTCCTTTAGAGCCAACGATTCCAACTTTTTTATTTTTTATATTTAAAACAGTACTTTCTTCCTCCAAAAAAATTATTCTATCTTTTAAGGCTTTTTTTATATCATCCAAATCTTCTTCAAATTCTCTGTTGCCAAAGACTGCGACTATAGGGCACTTCCATTTTCTTAAATCAAGAAAGTCTATGATTGCCTCATAAGTTTCAGGACTTCGAAATTCGTACATGTCTCCTGCAAATAGCAAAAGGTCTGGTTGCTTGTTCTTTTTAATTACATCCCATAATGGTTCCAAATCCATTCCCAAAACATCTAAATCAGAGATGGCTCCGACAATCATAAAAATATCTTTTTACTTATAATTTAAATAGGGGCCGGTAGATCAATGGAAGATCGCTACCTTCGCAAGGTAGAGGTTCCGAGTTCGAGTCTCGGCCGGTCCACTAATATAAATATTTTAATATCAAATTATTTTTTCATGTCAAACAAAAAAAGTGATTATCCTTGCGATTGGCTAGAAAAGTGTTTTACACGTCTAACAATAATAAAATATAACCCTGTTTTTTTAAACGAACCAATATTGAATTTGCCTTGTTATGAACTTCGAAATGAATTCGAAAAGTGTCCTTCATATAGTGTTATGGAAAATCTTTCTAAATTAGAAAAATTAACACAAGAGCTTTCTGAGCAAGTAAGCTATCTTTCTGAGAAGGTCAAATGAATTGCTTTCCACATCATTTATTAATAAATAGTATAATGTTTATTTTATTATCGCATGGGCGGGTAGCTTAGTCTGGTGGAGTGTCCGGCTGATAACCGGAAGGTCGCAGGTTCGAATCCTGCCTCGCCCACCTGTGATTTTTATGAAGATAATCAAAAGAGGTGCAGAAGCCATTCTTTATTTAGAAAATGAAAAATTAGTAAAAGAAAGAATCAAAAAAGGCTATAGATTACCTCAAATAGACACTGAATTAAGAATTAACAGAACAAAAAAAGAAGCTAGACTGATATCAGAAGCAAGAAGATGCGGTATTAGTACACCAAGAATAATTTCTACAGATGAAGAAAACAATAAAATAATAATGGAGTTTATAGATGGAAAAAGATTGAAAGAATTTTTTAATGAAACTTCTGATGAAGAAAGGTCAAGAATAGCAGAAAAAGTTGGAAAGTCTGTAGGAATATTACATAAAAATGGAATAGTCCACGGTGACTTGACAACAAGCAATATGATTCTTAAAGATGGCAAAGTCTTTTTCATTGATTTTGGTTTAGGAGAATTTTCAAAGAGAATAGAAAATCTTGCAACAGACTTGTCAGTTCTTAAAGAAGCTTTCAAATCAACACATTTCAAATATTTAAATCTACTTTGGGAAAACTTTATAAAAGGTTATAAACAAACAAACAAAAACTTTAATAAAGTTTTAGATGCTTTAGATAATATCGAAAAGAGAGGAAGATACGTGAAGAGAGATGGAAGAAAAAACTGAACAACCTACAGAACAGGTAGAAAAACCAGTTGAAAAAAGGAGAAGATTTAGTTTTAACTTTAGGAGTTTATTTGAAGGTAAGAGCACAAAAGAGAGGTTGGAAAGCTGGAGCTTTTTAATTATAATTTTATCAGCAGTTTTGTTTTCAGCAGGAATTGGTTTGGGCAGTTTTGTTCAAGGAACAATATTATTGGCTAGCTTTGGTTCATTCATGTTCATGATTGGAATAATTATCTTTATTATATCACAATTTTTAGAAGAGGTTAAATAATGGCCAGGATGCATTCAAGAAAAAAAGGAAGAGCAGGTAGTAAAAAGCCTATGGTATCTGCCCAGTGGGTAACTTATGATGCGAAGGAAGTCGAAAGGCTTGTTCTAAAGCTTAGAAAGGATGGGATGAATTCATCAGTGATTGGAATGACTTTAAGAGATCAATATGGAATACCTTCTGTTAAAGAAGCAACAAAAAAGACAGTAAAGCAAATTTTGAAAGAGAATGAAAAAATACCAGAAATACCAGAAGATTTATTAAATTTGTTAAGGAAAGCTGTTAATCTAAGGAACCATTTGGAAAAAAATAAGAAAGATTATACTTCTAAACATGGTTTAGAGCTTTTAGAAAGCAAAATAAGAAGACTTGGAAAGTATTACATCAAAAACAAAGAACTTCCGCCAGATTGGAAATATGATCCTGAAAGAGCCAAGTTGATTGTTCAAACTGCAAAATAATTTAATTCCTTAACTACAATATTATTCTAATGAAAGAATTTACTGATAAAATAAAAAAGGCTTCTGAAAAAATAAAATCGTTTGACAGAGAAATTCTAATAGTATCACATTTAGATACAGATGGCATAGCGAGTGCCTCGATAATGGCATCAATACTTCTTGAATTGGAAAAGGACTTCCAAATAACCTTTGTTAAGGAGATTAGTCTAAAAATTATTAAGAGTATAAATAATAAGAAGCCTGAATTAGTGATTTTTACTGATATAGGATCAGGTTATTTAGACTATTTAAGTGAAATTAATGTTGATATGATTATCTTAGATCATCATGAAGTTGTTGGTGAGCTAAACGATAACATGATAATGGTAAATCCTGTAGAGCATGACTTGGAATTTTCTGGTTCAGGAACAGTCTACATGCTTGCAAAAGAAATGTTAAAACATGATAGACTAGCACCATTAGCGATTGTCGGTACAATAGGTGACGTATCTTATCCAACTGACTCAAGGTTGTTTGACACACCTCTTGTTGAATCTGAAAAAGGTCTAAACATTTATGGAAGATATTCAAGGCCTTTGCATGAAGCATTAAAATATCTAAAAATACTAAAGTTATCTGATTCTTCAAAAGCTATCCAATTCCTTTCTGAAATAGGTATAAACCCACAAGAAAATGGAACGTGGAGGACTTTTGAAAGTCTAAAAGACGGGGAAAAGAAAAAATTAACAGATGCTATTGTTAAAGAGGCTTTGAACCAAGATAAGTTTGAAATAGAAAGAATATTTGGAAATGTTTTAACTTTAAAGGGTTTTCCCGAAGAATTAAAAGATGCTAAAGAATTTGCAACCATTCTCAATGCATGTGCAAACATGAATGAACCTGCTGTTGGGGTTGCTCTTTGTCTAGGATCTAAAAAAGCATTAAAAGATGCCAAAGGATTGCATAGGGGTTATAAGAAGTTAATCGCTAACTACATGAATTGGGTTAGGGACAATCCCCAAAATATAAGACAGAGTGATATTGTAACTTACATTCTAGCTAAAGATAATATAAACGAGAATTTAATAGGAACAATCGTTTCTATGCTATACGATTCTGAAAATATTCTAGTGGGTTTAGCAAATGGTGACAACGGCATAAAGGTATCGGTGAGATCAAAGGATATAGACATACACGAAACAGTAATAAAGACAGCAGAGTTGTGTGGAGGCAAAGGCGGGGGCCATAATTTTGCAGCAGGAGCAAAGATACCATTTGAAACCGAACAAAAGTTCATAGAATGTTTTGAAGAGTTCGTAAGAAAAACCTTATAAAGATAAAGGATATATTTAATCTCTATGGCTTCAAAGCTAAAAGGAAAGGAATGGTATCAAATAGTAGCACCAAGTTTTTTTGGAGACTTTGTGATAGGCGAAACTATTGCAATGGAACCTGACAATCTAATAGGAAGGGTAATCGAAACTAGCTTGATGGATATCATAGGGGATCCGACCAAATATTACTTCAAATTTCTCTTCAAGATAGAAGAAGTTAAAGGAAAGAAGGCCGTTACTAAATTTGTTGGGCATACGTGCACCAGAGATTACATAGCAAGAATAGTTAGAAAGAGAACAGACAGAATTGATACGAACGATGTAATAGCTCTTAAAGATAATACTTTTAGGGTTAAAACTATAGCTATTTCTAATAGAAGAATCAGTCAAACTGTAAAAGTTAGTATTAGAAAGCATATAAGGGAAATGTTGAAACAAGAGATTAGTAGTATGAAGACAGAAGAATTTATAAGAAACATGATTGATGGTAAGATTCAAATCAAAATAAGAAAGGGTATAAGTAAAGTTTATCCTTTGAGATATTTTGAGTTCAGGAAAACAGAACTAGTCTAATTATTCTAATTATTCCTCTTCAGCCTGAATAATGGCTGTTGAAATCCAGAACATTCCTCCAATCAATATCAAGATAAAAGATATCACATAAGATATTATAACAGAACCTGTTGTTGCTCCTAAAACAGAAGGATCAACGCTACCAGCTATCAAAGAGCCTACAAATACACATATTGCTCCTATAATCCAAAAGGTTAGAGTCCTGGGGTCTGCCATGTTATTGAGTTTTGTTTTTATGTATTTAAATTTGATGTTCAGTAATTACCTAATAAAAATATAATCTTTTAAATAGGTTTAACATTAAACTATGTTTTGCAGGGGATTAAGTGTGGGTGGCTAGGCCTCACCTTTATCGGAAAATGGTCTTTATGTCCGAGCTGAAGTCCTTGGGCGATGTTAAAGCTCTATGAAGCCCTATTTGCTGACTGAGAAACCTCGTCCTGCAGAGTCGTTAATATGATGAAATGGTGGAGATCCGGAAGGAAGCACACCTAAGTTGTGTTAACGGCGTTTGTGGGGTCGCGAGGTGGAGAAGGTTAATAGGACTAACTTCATAGATCTTTAGCAACCACCAAGGACGTATCCTCTGCACCATTTTAGGTGTTTCAATGACCCGTTACAGATACAAAGTCAAAAAAGAAAGAGTTAGATATGAAGTCTATTTTCTGTTCTTTTTAATTGGAATTTTCATAGGTCTTAGCTCTGATATTTTGTTTTTTAGCAAAGTTGAAACAAATACGCAGCCTAGTGTAATACAAACTCAACCACCAATTATAAGCACACAAAGAGTAGAAATAAATCTGGTTGCTGTGGATGAAGAGGGAAATGGTGTGATAACTCCCTTATCTGTTGAAGTGGAGCCCGGAGACGGAAAGGTTTTAACAAACATAGAAAAACTATTGTTCTGGGTAGATACACAATACTCTATACAAGTAGCAAAGCAAGTTGCAGAAAATATAACAAAAATAAATACAAACAACGTTGATATTACTTACAGTTTGGTCACCAATGCAACTTTAATAGGTGGTCCTTCTGCAGGAGCATCCCTTACAGTTGCAACCATAGCAGCATTAGAAAACAAACAGATAAAAGACGATGTAATGTTAACTGGAGGCGTTAACCCTGATGGAACAATAGGACAGGTTGGAGGTGTTTTAGAAAAAGCCAAAGCAGCAAAGGAGGTAGGAATCAAAGTATTTCTAGTACCTGAAGGTCAAGGGACGGAAACTCTTCTAAAGCCTAATGAAACTTGTGTAAGGAGATATAATTTTATTTTCTGTGAAACTGTATACGAAAAGGAAACCATAAATATAGGCGAGAAAATCGGTTTATCCGTAATAGAAGTTAAAGATATAGAAGAAGCAATGAAATATCTTTTAATTTAATTTATTTTCTCGGATCTTCGTCTGTAAACAAAATAGTTGCTTTTTTTCTATTTGTTTTTAAGGGGTTTTCTAACCTTGTGTGAAAAATTCCTTCGTATGCATCTATCCAAAAAATTGGGGTAAGAAAACTCGGACCAGTCTTAGTTATATAATCACGATAATCTTCATAATAAAGTCCAAGTCTGGATAGGTGTCGATTAACTATTTCATCTTTTTCTTTTTCTGTAAATTGTCTTGTTTCTTGATTAACATTGTATTGAACATGCAGTATTTTTTCATTTTTTTCTGGTGTTTCTTTTCCATCATCTAATATTACTTGTCTAGGTGTAACCTTTTCGATAAACCTTACATCTGAAATATTTTTCAAATCATAGCCTTTATCTTTTCTAATATAGATTGTATTTGAAGTCCCGGTCTTGTCACATAAAGTATCTCCCAAATCGTAACTCATGTTTATTTTATCAAATTCTTGCCAATTACCTAATCTTGTTTTGATACCGAGTATTTTCCTTGCTTCTTCAGAATTGAGAAGGTGTATTTGTTCAGGTAAAGTCAAGTTGACAATATTATTTTCTTCATCGAGATAGTCTTGTTTCCATCCCCAAATACCTGTGAGATTTTCCCTAATCTTCAAAGGATCTGGATAAACCCAAGACCTAAAACCTCTTTTTTCAAGATTTACAAATTTTGAATAATCTAAAGGTCTTAAATTTTCAGCAATTCTTTCTAAACTAGACAATCTATTTTGTGTTAGCATTTAATCATTTATTACTAGAAAGTAAAAATTTAAATACTTATCTTTTTAAATGTTTATTCCAGCATCCTTTAAAACCTTTTCTGGATCTTTTCTATATTCTGTAAAGACGTGAGCAACTTCCTTAAAATTTGTTATATCTTTCTTTTTCATCCAATCTAAAATTTTTTTCCTTTTTTCTATTTCCTTTGTTAGTTCTCCTATTCCAATTCCTCTACGGGCAGATAATTCCTGCAAAAACCATGAGGTTCCTCTATAGTCGAATGTATCTCCACTTGGTGACCAGCGGTAAACATCATTAGTTCTTGCCTTTCCTGTTTCTCTGTCAACAGACTCTATCTCGACTATCTCTTTGATCCTTCTTGCTGATTCTCCTTTTTCTCTAGCATGAACCATGACAACAATCAAGTCTAAAGTATCTACCAACGATGGTGAAAGGTCTATTGGTGGAGTTTCCAGTCTATGAATAACATCCTCAACCCTTCCTGAATGCATTGTTCCCATGGCAGGTATTCCAGAAGCCATTCCTTGAAACATAACATAAGCTTCTTTACCTCTAACTTCCCCAACAATAACATAATCCGGTGTTTGTCTGAACGATTCTCTTAACAAATCAAACATAGTAACCTCTCCAAAACCCTTTGCGAACCCTCTTCTACTAACTGATGGTATCCAGTTTTCATGGTCAATGTTAAGTTCTCTTGTATCTTCTATAGAAACTATTTTATGTTCTTTTGGAACAAACATAAGCAAAATATTCATGAAGGTAGTCTTGCCTGTTCCAGCACCTCCAGCAAGAAGAATTGAGGCTCCGTTTTCAACTGCCAACCAAAGGTATGCAAGAGCCTCACTATTTATAGTGTTATTTTTTAACATGTCTATTGCAGATAAGGGAATTTCAACGAATTTTCTTATAGTGAAAGTTGGTCCCTTGGTTGTAACATCTCCTGCAAAGGTTGCTTGAATTCTAGAACCATCAGGCAAAGTTCCATCAAGCAGCGGTTCAGCATAAGATATGAATCTACCGCATCTCTCAGCAAGTTTAATAACAAATTCCTCAAGTTTCCCACTATCTTCAAAAGCAATATTAGTCTTGATAGAACCATAATGTCTGTGAACAACGTATAATGGTATTCCTAACCCGTCACAAGATATGTCTTCTATGAATGAATCTTTTATTAAAGGTTCAATCTCATTAAGACCTATAAAGTTTCTTTGAATGTAATAAAGAATCTTGTAATAACTGTCCTTTGACAATTTAATCTGGTATTCTTCCAGTATCTTTTTAATTTGCTTTTCCAGATATCTCAATGCTTCTCCTTTCTTTTTTATTGCACTAAGCTCAATATCGAGTATCTCAAGAAGGCCGTTGATTATTTTTCCATGTATTTCTTTCTCTTTGCTAGAAAGTTCAGGCTCATTTAAATTGTATATGAACTCTTTATTTTTATCATCCCACCTTATTTCAGCAAAAGCAAAGGGTTCTATGAGAAAATATTTAACTCCCTTTCTCTCGTCTTCAGGGAATTCTAACACAAACTTTTTTATGTCTTTTTTAGATGTTGTCTTCTTTTTTTGCTCTTTCTTTCCTTTAGGCATAAGCATTAATTGGTCAAAATATTTATTAAAGTTTACTTGCCATAGATGATAATATGATGCCTAAAAAAGTTATGAATGTTTTGAAGAGACAGAAGTATAAGATTGTTGGAAATCATTCAGCAACGAAGCTATGTCTATGGACTAGAAAATCTATAAGAACTGGGGGAAAAGAACACTGTTACAAAGAAAGGTTTTATAGTGATATAGGGATAAAGTCCCATAGGTGTTTACAATGCACTCCTGCAGTTATGTGGTGTTCTTTAAGATGTAGATTTTGCTGGAGGGCCACTGAATTAACTTTAGGTCAGAAGATACCCAAAGAAGATGAGCCAGAAAAATTGGTTGATGAATTTATTGAAGCACAGAGACAACTTTTGACTGGTTTGGGTGGGGTTCCCCACGATAAGAAATATCTTAAAGAGGCTCAGAATCCTTCTAATGTTGCAATATCCTTAAGCGGAGATCCTTGTTGTTACAGTCATCTTTCTGATTTAATAAAAGAGTTTCATAAAAGAGATATGAAAACCTTTGTTGTTACCAATGGAACATTTCCAGAAGCCCTCGAATCTTTAGAAACCTTACCTACTCAGCTTTATGTTTCAATGTCTAGCTTTAACAAAGAAATGATGGATAAAGTTAATGCTCCTTTGATTAAGGATGCTTGGGAAAGATACATAAAAACTTTAAGACTTTTTCCTTCTCTTAAAACAAGAAGAGTAATCAGACTGACTATGGTAAAAGAACTTAATATGATAAAACCAGAAGAGTATGCAAATTTAATTGAAATAGCTTCACCTGATTTCATCGAATGTAAGGCATTCATGTCTGTAGGATTTTCAAGAAAAAGATTACCTTATTCTATGATGCCGTCACATGAAGAAATAAAAGATTTCTCTCAGAAAATTGCTGATTTTACTGATTATAAAGTTGTTGATGAGAAGAAAGAAAGCAGGGTTGTTCTTTTGAAGAAATAAAGGTGGGCCCGCCCGGATTTGAACCGGGGTCATACGCACCCCAAGCGTATATCCTAGACCAAGCTGAACGACGGACCCATATACAAAAATAATTACAAGTCTATTTTAATGGTTTTCTTTCGTTCCCTCACCCCCTTTATTATTGAAATAGAAGACTTGGAAACATCAAAATAATAAGAAAGAATCTCAATTAATCTTTTATTTGCCTTTCCTTCAACAGCAGGCGCATCAACTCTTATCTTATAATTTCTATCATCTATTTTAATTACTTCCATCTTTTTCGAGTTTGACACAACTTTGACAGATATTTCCATTCTATCTCTTGAATTTTGCAATATCCTTGTAAGTGTCAACATGTGTTAGAAATAATGATCTGCAACAATATTTTTTCAATCCTAAATCATCCAAAACTGTTTTTGCATCTTCCCCAGCTTCTGTTCTTTTCTTAAATGTTTCCCAGAGGTGTGCAACAGTTTTACCGCAACTCATACATCTTATTGGTATTATCATGACATCATCTCTTTGATCTTTGTTTATGTCTTCTAGGTCCTGCCCTACTTCTTGACGGTTTATGGGGCTCTGTTCTCCTAGGGTCTGATTTTAATAAAGACCTATCATAGTTTAAAAACTTTTCTTTTAAATCCTTATCGTATTCAACCAAAGCTTCAGCTATGGCCTGCCTGGCAGCAGTTGCCTGTCCCCAAATTCCCCCACCTTTAACTCTAACATCAATATCTATTTTCTTTGGAACATTACCAGCCAGAATTATCGGTTCTTTTATGAACATTCTTATCATATCAGGTTTGACTATATCAAGCAGTTTTTTATTAATAAAAACCTTTCCTTTTCCAGGTTTAGCATATGCTCTAGCAATCGCCCTTTTTCTTTTTCCAATACCATGAATACTAGTTTTTTTCTTAGCCAATCTTAGCACCTAATTTTTTACTTAAATCCTTTAGGGTTATGTATTTGGATCTTAAATCATCAACATTTTTACCTAACTTTTCTCCTTTCAAATTATCAGGATTTCCAATATAAACCTTCAACCTTTTATAAGCCTTTCTTCCCCTGTCTCTTTTGTAAGGAAGCATTCCTCTAACAACCCTTCTGAAAATTCTGTCAGGATATCTGGGATAAAACGGCCCTTTGTGATGACTTCCTTTCTCTCTTTTTTCCATAAATCTTTTTATAATTGCTTTGGGGTTACCGCTAACAATAATTTTCTCTGCGTTTATTACAACTATTTGCTGTCCTCTCAAAAGTTCTTTTGAAACTTTTGAAGCTAGTCTTCCTAGAATAGCTCCGTCTCCATCAATTATCATCATATCACTATCCTTACACCCCTTCCCTTTGGATTATTCTTTATTAAATCATTAATTGTTATAACCTTTCCGCCAGCTTTAGTTATTTTTTCTACTGCCTTCATAGAAAAACTAGAGGCAGCAACGGTCAAGGGCTTTTTCAAAACACCATAAGAAAGAACTTTGCCAGGTATCACAACAGTCTCATTTTCTTTACAAACTCGGTTTAATTTTGTTAAGTTTACTTCTACCTTTTCTCTTCTCGGTTTTTCTAGTTTTTTAGCAATTTCAATCAAGAAAGGTATCTTTTCGTCAAAACCCTTTTTTCTAAGTTCCTCTATCAATTTCTTCTTTTCTGGATTTGTTGGGCCTGTTCGTTTCATATTATCACTGCGAGGTGCGGGGGGTCGGATTTGAACCGACGAAGGGACTAACCCACAGGATTTCTCATTGAGATATATCCCTCAACACTTAAAAGTCTAATCTTAAGTATCGCACAGCAGGTTGTCCTGCGCCTTGTCCATGTACACTATGCATACATTTTAGACCAGACTTGGCTACCCCCGCGTGAATAAAAGTTATAGCATAGAAGTTTATATATTTATTACTTTAATTTTCTCAATTCTTTTTGAAAATCCTTTACCTTCTTCTTAAGTATATCTACTGATTGCAGGACTATTTCGTCAGCATTTAATCCGGATATAGATTCAACATAGAATGTGAACTTTGCAGGATCTCCTGAAACTTCTAAAGCTCCTTTAGGATCAGCATTTTTAACACACTCTTGACACATATCGCAATCTTTGGTAACAAAAACTTTATTGTCTTCAATTTTTAAAGCATTTTTTGGACAGATTTTCATAACATCTTCTGAATTTTTTATCTTATCATTTAACTTAACAACAGGATAATACCTGTAGTAGGTATTAGCAGCTTGATATTTAGCATGATCTTTGCCTAAACCTAGTGAAGCAACAGCCTCTAACTTTAGTCTTTGATTTTCGAAGAGTTCAACAATCGGAATATCATCAAAAAGTGGTTTTACATCAGGATTACTTGATTTCATGTCTTTAGAATAGATTACGCATGGGCCCTTTTTATTAATTGCAAAAACAACCTCATACATAGAACCTTTTTTACCCTCTTCTCTAAACTTGAAGTCCTTAGGGTTAAAGACTAAAGGTATTAAGCCAAGCCTTTGGGCAATGACTTCGTTATATAAAACAGATTCATTAGCACTAAAATCAACATATTCTATTGCTAAAATAGGAATCTCGCTTATCATTATTCTTCTTAAAGCATTTGCAAACTGAGGATTTGATTCTTCCATTAGAAATTCTATTTCTCTTTCAGTTTTATCCAAGATTTTTATTTTCAAATTACCACTTAGTAAATAGTTGTTTTTGTTTATTAATTTTTCTATATTCTTCTTCCTCTTCTTCCACCTTTAGATTTCATCTTCCCATGACCTAAAGGCGTTACATCTTCTATTCTTCCTATTCTGAGACCAGCTCTTGCAAGAGCTCTTATCGCTGGTTGGGCGCCTGCTCCAGGATTTTTTGATTTTATACCTCCAGGAGCCCTTACTTTGATGTGTATGGCATTTATTCCTTTTTCACGGGCAATTTCAGCAGCTTTTGTTGCTGCAAGCAGAGCAGGATAAGGTGAACCTCCTTCTCTATCTTTAGAAGTCATCATCCCCCCAGTCATCCTAGCTATGGTTTCGGATCCAGTTATATCAGTTATATGAATTATAGTATTATTAGCAGAGCTAAAAATGTATGCTATACCCCATTTAAGATTTTCTTTAGGATTTCTTTTCACTCTTAACACCCCTTACCTTACTTCTTCCATAGAAATTTATCTTGTCCTCCAAATCTCTGCTGATTAACATACTAGGCCATACTATCTTCCTATTATCAACAGCTATATGACCATGAACAATAAACTGTCTAGCTTGTTTGGGAGTTGAAGAAAAGCCTTTCCTGAAAACCATTGTTTGAAGTCTTCTTTCCAAAAGTTTTTCTATATTTAATGCTAAAACATCATCCAAGCCAGCATTCTTTTTCAATAAACCCTCTCTATAGAGCTTATCTAAAAGTATCTTTTCCTTTTCTTTATCTATACTTGCAGCAAGATTTCTGGCCATTCTTCTATAATTTCTAAGAATACTCTCTAATAACCAAAGTTCCCTTTTTCTTCTTAAACCATAGTCATCCATGAGTTTTCTTTCTTCTTCTATTCTTACCTTGTCCCATGGTTTCAAAGGTTTAGAATATTTTTTTCTTTGTCTTCTCATCTAATCACTTTTCACCCCTTTCTCTTGTCTTACCTCTAGCTATTCCTCTTCCCTTTTTCATAACGCCTACTCTTTTTCCTTTCCTAAAGCTAGACCTTGTTTTTTGACCTCTAACAGGCAAGCCTAGTTCATGTCTTATTCCTTTGTAAACTCTAATTTTTCTCATAAAGTCAATATCACCCTTATTAGTAAATCTAAGATCAGAACTAACCAAGTGTCTATCTTCACCTGTTGCCGGGTCTCTTCTGCGATTAACCATATGGAAAGGAACACCATATTTAATAGGATCTTTGATAACCTCTTCTAATTTCTTTAATTGTTCATCATTCAAGCTTCCGATCATTGCTTCTGTATCAAGACCAGCGGCAATTGCAATTCCCCTAGATAAAGATTTCCCAATACCCTTAACCTTTAACAAAGCTACCCCTATCTTTATTTCACCTCTGATATCACTCTCTGCAACTCTAACAATACCTCTAATACCCTCTATAACTTTTCTTTTCCTTTCAGGTTTTTTTTCGGGTTTTTCCTTTTCCTTTTTTCCCTTTCTTTTTTCAAGGTCTTTGACTCTTTTGACTCCCATTAAACCACTTTTTGAATATTGAACCTGATGCTTATAAATCTTATTAATAATCGGTAAATAATATAAAATCATGAATTATAACAAGATAGTTGTAAAATACAGCGAAATATTCTTAAAATCATGTTATGTTTATAGTAGTTTTGAAAAAATACTAATAAGTAACATAAAAACTGGTTTAAAGGAAAATTCTATAAAGTTCAAGATTTTAAGGGAAAGAGGTAGAATTTTTATTGAAACAAAGCAGGTTAAAAAAGCAATAAAAATCCTAAAAAGAATCTTTGGAATAGTATCATTTTCTCCAAGTTATCATTTGAAAACGTGTGATATTAAAAAAATCCAGGATTTTGTTAAAGGGAATTATAAAAAATGGATAAAGAAAAGCCAAACATTTGCTGTTAGACCTAAAAGAGTTGGAAAACACAATTATGACAGCCAAGAGCTAGCCAAACTTGTTGGAGATGTTGTAGATAGAAAGGTTGGTTTGAAAAAACCAGATGTTGAGATTTTTGTAGAAGTTAGAAACAATGATTGTTATATTTATACTGAAGTAATTTCTGGTCTAGGAGGTTTGCCTTTAGGAAGTGCGGGAAAAGTTGTGTGTTTGTTATCAGGTGGTATAGACTCCTCTGTTGCTGCTTGGTTAATGATGAAAAGAGGTTGTAAAATAGTTGCTCTTTATGCTACAATAGGAAAAAGTAACAAGGCAATTCGAAGTGTAATTAAAAAATTGAGAGTGTGGCATATTGGCTCTGATATCAAGGTCTTTACTTATAATCAAAGAAGAATCTTGAAGGTTTTCAATAAAAGATTTTACAGACATACATGCATATTGTGCAAGAGAATGATGTATAAAGCTGCTAACAAGCTTGCTCGAATATTAAAAATAAAAGCAATAGTAACAGGAGAATCACTGTCACAAGTAGCTTCACAGACTATAGATAATTTAATGGTCTTGGATCAAGCCTCGGAACTTCCAGTATTCAGACCTTTAATAAGCATGGATAAAATTGATATTATCAATATTGCTAAAAAATTAGGAATGAATGAGATAGCTTCTAAGTATAAGGAAGAATGTTGGGCTTGGCCTAAAAAACCTAAGACCAAATCTAAGTTGGACAAGGTTCTGAATTTTGAGAAAGAAGTAGAAAAAGAAATAAATGCAACTTTAGATAGCTTGGTTAAAATGCCGGTTTAGGCTTTATTATTATCTTATCATGGAACTTTATCAAAAGTATACCAAAAATTGTCATACAGGAATAGATAAAGAACGACATGAATGATAATACTTCATCTTTGAATAATTGGTGTGGATAAAAAATTACAACCATGATGATCCCGCAAAATCCTAATAATACGAATATCCACCCCATCATCATGAAAATTGTTTCTATTAATTTTACGAAGCTTTCAAACTTTACCATTGACTAAATTTTAGATTTTTGGTTATAAAAAGTCTCAAAATTTGAACTTAAATATCATAGATTTTTCATTAAATCGTCTATGGGCATTTCAAATATATCAATGATATCTTCTTTGGCTGTTTTTCCTCTTAAGTTAAGGAATTTTAGATATTCTGCTGTCGTATCAATTTTATTTCCTGTTAATCTTTCATATTCTTTATCTGCCTCTCTTCTAACCAGATATTCTATTTCATAAGGATTTAATTGGGGATATAAATCATGAAAGAAGAAATGTAAATCTTCATGTATTATAACATATTCTTTAGGAAGCCCTTTTTTATTGCTTATAAGTTCTATGTCAGGAAAATAGGGAGGTGATATTATTGCCTTACCGTATACATTAGATTCTAGAGGAACATCTTCACATCTTATTATACTTTTATTTCTTCCTCTATAAGTTATATTGACTGGTTTACAACGCATAAAACCGATATTAATTCATCAAAATTTTATTTAAGCTTTTCTAGCTTTACGTCAAGAGTACATTACCAATATAACCAACCCATAAAACTAAGCAAAAATGCCCCAAGTACAGCTAATATTATACCAGCTTTAATCATGTCTTTTATGTGTATATAGCCTGTTGAGTAGGCTATAGCATTGGGGGGTGTCCCAATAGGAACTAGAAAATCTAGAGAAACACTTACCCCTGCAAGTATAACCATAATCTTTGCGTCTATTCCAAGTGCTGTTGCCAAAGGTATTATAGTTGGGATGATAAAGGATGCTGTTCCTGTATTGCTTGAAAACATTGTCATCAAGATACAGAAAAGTGAAGTTAAAAATAAAATAATCAAAATAGGATGACCACCAACAATTATTCTCATTACATCAGCCATGATAACATTTAATCCACTAGAGCTTATGGCAGCACCTAGTGAAAGCCCACCACCAACTAGAACCAAAATATCCCAATGAAAATTCCCAAAATCCTTACTATCAAACAATTTTAGAATGTAAAACAAGAATATAGGAACCAAAGCTATTAAAGATATAGAAATTTTATGCAAACCTGCTGTTAACCAGAGGAAAACAGTTATTACAAAAATTATTAATATTCTTTTTTGTTCTTCATTTAAGCGATGGTAATATCTTCTTACATGAAGCTTTCTTATATCAGATCTGTATATCAATGTTAAAATAAACCACGAAACCACAAGAAAAATCATAGTAAAGGGAAGGGTATGATACATCCAACCCGAAAATGATAAAATAATATTTTGATCTGCAAGGAACTTGACAGCCATTGCATTAGGTGTTGTTCCCACAACTGTTGATAAACCTCCTATTGTTGCTGCAAATGCAACTCCTAAAACAGCTGCCTTTGCATATGAAGACTGAAATGGTTTTAAACCACTATCAACTAAAATAACAACAACTATTGGCATCATGACAGCTGTTGTTGCACTATTGCTCATCCACATTGAAAGAAAGGCTGTTGCTAACATTATGGCAAAAAGAAATCTTTTAGGACTTGTTCCTATATTGTGTATAAAGAAATAAGCTACAACTTCATCTAGTTTGAATTTCTGTAATCCGTAAGCCAATGCAAAACCACCCATAAGTAAAACAACAACAGGATCAAAAAAAGGAATAAAAACTTCTGTTAAATTTAAATTAGCAAATACTACCAAAAGGAATGGTATTAATAAAGATGTTACGTGTATGGGCATGGCCTCTGTGAGCCAAAGAAGACCAACTGTCACCAATATTGAAAGAACTATATGAGCTTGAGTTGGGATCCCCAAAGGAAGAAAATAGGTAATTATTCCAGCTAAAAATGAAATCAAAAAATAAATTGCAGTTTTTTTCATAACAAAAATATAGAAAAATCGGAATTTAAAAGAGGCGCCGCCGGCAGGATTTGAACCTGCAAGCCCTTGCGGGCACCAGATATCTCGACATCATTTTACTTATTACTCTTCACGTCGCCGCATTCAGAGTCAAGCCATATAATCATCTGTCTCAAGTCTGGCGCATTTACCTGGTTCTGCCACAGCGGCATAAAATCTTTAAATATTTTTATCCTTTTAAAGCTTACAGAAAATAGTATTTTCTATAGATTTTGATTGGAAAACTATTTCTTAGCAAGTCTCTTTCTTTTGATGTAGGTCCACAACTTCTTGGTCATCTCAGAAGGTGAAACTGCTTTGTTACCTATTACCTTTGCTAGATTTGCATCAGGTTTTATCTTGTAGCCGCCGAAGGCCTTTCCCTTTCTCTTGACTTTTCTCTTTACCTTTTTCTTCTTTTTCTTCCTTCTAAATACCATCTATTCACCAAGACTTAATTGATTTTACCAGTTTATATATTTTATAATTTGGTTATAATATAGAATATGAAGAGACAGTTGTTTATCTTGATCTTACTTATATTTTTAATTTTTACTAAGACTCATAATACTCCTTTCTGGACACAGGAAAACACATCAATACCCTCTGGTTCCCAATATTCTCCTTCTAAAAATTATGGTTTTCAAATTAATTGGACAGATTCTGTTCAAGGAGTTGGCGGCATTTCTTCAGTTATATTAGAAACTGATTTTTATGGAACTCGCCAAAATTTCACAAAAAGCACAACACCAGCTGTTCAGAACAATACTAATGGCGTATACTGGATAAACTTCACTGACCTGAAACCAGGAGATTATTCTTATAAATGGTATGCCAATGATACAAATAATAATTTCAATTCTACCAATGACTTTTCTTACCCTATAGAGAAGAACAATACTCCCATAGTCTTAAAACTTGATGGGACTGAAGGCAACAAAAGTTATAATCTTAATAATATTGCTAAATTTAATGTCTCCTTATCTATACCTGGTAAAACTGTTTATTTAAATTCTTCTTATCCTGGTTGGTCTTTACAATTCGGGACATCTTTCTTGTATAATGAAACTAATCTAACTCAAAAAGGAACATTTAGTGCAACAGCATATTATAATGAAGATGAAAACTATACGGGTTCTTCGGTAACCTATTACTTTGATAATACACCACCTCAATTTTCAGGTAAATCTGTTAGTCCTTCACCCTTCCCCTATTATGAACCAAACAAAACCTATCAATTTAACATAACTTGGAGCGATGTAACTTTAAATCGTGTCTGGTTCGAGTCAAACCATACTGGAACTAGAAAAAATTATACCTATCCTACTGTTCAAAATCAATCTGGAGTTTTTTGGATAAATTTAGAGGATTTAAAAGGAGGTACCTTTAATTACAGGTGGATTGCTAATGACAACATAAACAATGTAAACAACACAACAACAGAAGATTATGTAGTTCATAAAGCATACTCACTTACTATGGTATCGCCTACTGTTGATATTGTCATTGGAAATTCTTTCACAGTTTCATGCTATTCTAATACTCTTCAAATAACATACAATGAATTCAAACTATATAGAGATAATACTCTAGTGACTAACACCAGCATAGTAACAAGAGGTGAAACAGTTGAGCTTGAAATTGGATCGTATAACTATGTTTGTAACACAACAGGTAACAGAAACTTTACTAACCAGTCATTAGTGAAAACTATAAACGTTGTGGCAAGTCAGCCTTCTAATGGTGGACAACCACCTCCAGAAGAATTTAAAATATCTGATATATCATCTCCTTCGATAGAAATTGGGAAAGCAGGACAAGGAACTTTCAATTTATCCAATACCTTTAGTGAAACTTTAGTAAATATTGATGTAGACGTCACTGGTATACCTGCCATATGGTATACAGTAGAAGGTGTTCCCTCTGCTCTCCTAGAAGGAGGAAATACAATAATTAAAATAAAGTTTGATATTCCTGATGATGCTGAAACTAAAGAATATGAATTAACAATAAAAGTAACAGCAGATGTTGAAGATGAGGATGAAACAAAGACAGTATCCCAAAAAATGATTTTAAAAGTTACGGCCCCCTCACCTTATGAAAATGAACCTCCTTCTTATTACAATGGAGATTACAACAACACTGCAGCAGGAGAGCCAACTTTATTTTCACTTGACTGGGTTGACGATACTGGCTTAAGTAGTTTTATATTCTCAACTAACATTTCAGGCAATTGGTTAAATGATTCTGAAAGTTCTTTAAGTGGAAGGAATGACACGACGAGTGCTGTAAAGACTCTCAACTCTGAGGTTGGAAAAATCATTGCTTGGAAATTTTATATAAGTGATGTAGATGATGCATGGGTAGCATCTGAAGAATTTTACTTAGTTACCACAGCTAAAGAAGGAGAAATTGACATTGTAACTATAGTAATAGTTATATTTGTAATAATTATAACATTGGTAGCATTTTTCTTCCTGAGATCAAAATTTTCTAAAATTGAAGAAGAAATCATATACTATTACAGCAAAGATGGCAAAATATAGAATTTTTATAGTTTGTAGGTACCTTTTTTCATTAAAACTCTGTCTGTTTTTACGGCCAAGCCACTTTTCTTTGATGAAATTTCCTTGGAATTCATCAAAGCCTTTCCTATGGCAACCAGCTCACCTTTCAAAGAAAATATGGCAACCCATTTATCTTTTTTTATATTATCCTCAAGCCTGACAATTCCTCCTATTGCAAGTGGCGCTCCATTGCATATGTTGTTAACGGCATTATCGCTGATAATAACTTTTCCTATATCTTCTACAACAGTCTCCATGGGAAGAATTATTTCTCTTAATTTATCTTCATTATCTAAAGCATCAACCAATTCGTGTAAAGTTTTAGAATTATTCTCAATAAATCTCCCGCTTCTTATCCTTCTAAGTTCTTGGAGATGAGATTTAACTCTAAGTTTTTCACCAGCGTCAACAGCAAATCTCCTAACATAAAAGCCAGCTTCACATTCAATTCTAAAAAGAATATTTTTATTGTCTATTTCTAAAATTTCTAAATCGTATATCTCTCTTTCTCTTTCCTTTCTTGCCACTGCCGATTTTACAGGCGGTACTTGTTTCACTTTACCAATAAGATCATTAAAAACTTTCCTTATATTTCTTTCGTCAATTTCTTTATGAAGACTCATCAATCCAATATATTCTTTTTTAGATGATAACAAAATTGGCATAAGTTTTGTTGCATTATCTAAAGCTATAGGAAGAACACCGCTAACTCTAGGATCAAGTGTTCCTCCATGAGAAGCTTTTTTAACTTGAAGAATTTCTCTAACCCATTTGTCTACATCATTACAAGTTGGTCCAGGCGGTTTATCTAATATAATGATACCATTTCTTATATATTCTCTCATTTCTCTTGCTCCAGGATAACATCCAAAATTAGATAAAGCGCCCTCATGCTTCTTTACAATCCAACCCATATCAATAATAAATTGAAATTAGATAAATTTAAATTACAACTATGCACAGTGAATATTTTTTAAGATGTACCTTTTCTATTTTAATCTCATGATAGAAATTCTAATCAACGAGTTCGAATGGAATTCCAACAAAAAGAGATTAAAGGACATAATAAAAAAGTTGATTAATAGTGGGTGGAAGAAGTTTGGTAACAACGGAACTTTAGTGTTCTTCAAAGACATTCCCCTAAATCAAGCAAAAAAAGAAATGAAGAATCTAGATATAACAGAGTTTGAACCAGAAGAGTGGTATGAGGAACTTTATTCTAACAATATTTTCTAAATTATTTTTCTTTGATTTTCTTTTCTTTGGTTTTCTTAACTGGTATCTTTATTCCCAATTTCTCGATAAGGCCTGACTTTTTCCATTCGTTTTCAACTAAAGAGTCATCGGCCTTCTCTTTAATCTCAAATTTGTTTTCTACTGCCTCTAAATGGTTTATATTACATTTCCTTCTCTTAACGCCTGTAATTGTTTTGGGCCCTGTTATAATTACAAAATTATCATCTATCTTTTCAACTACGACAGCGTACCTGCCAGCTTCTCTTCCAGCAATTTTTAAACATACTCTTCCGGGTTCAAACATAGTTATCCCTCTATTAGCATGTAAGGAACTTTACCGTAACTAACTAGAAATGCCATTGCAACAGTTAAAACTAATATAAAACCAAAGACCGCTCCCATTAAGGGATACTGTTCCTTGCCATAGAACGCCTCATATTCTAAAACTAAGAACACTGGTACTATAACTAGTAAAACAAACCATGCCACCCATTTTGGAAAAAATATTCTCTTTAATCTTTTCATTTTGATTTAACCTTACTTTTTAGATACTCTCTCATACATTTGGAACATAAGTGTGGTAGAGGCCTTTCAGGTCTCCTTTGATTTTTGGGTATTTTTTTCAATTTTAAAGTATTCAATCTTTTTCTACGAAGTTTCGCTCCACACTTTCCACATTTTGCATATTTTGGTTTCTTTTTTCTTATAAGAGTAACAGTCTTACCTCCTGGAGTCTTTCTTTTTACTCTTTTATGCGTTCTAACATTCATCATAACTCAACACCCAGCATTGTTCTAAAAAATTGACTAAAGGGAATTGATGTTATTATATACCAACCAAGCCATCCAAAGCTCTTACCTAAAAATGGAAGTGAAAGAGGTAGAATGACAATTACTCCTGGGAACATATCCTTTATAAAATACAAGACTATTGAAATGAAAACAAGTGTTAAAAACATGGGTCTCATGCTCATTCTTAATTGCTTGTTAGTTAAAGAAAGAATTTCAGTTGAGAGTTGGTTAACTTCGCTAGGATTTGTATTTTGAGCTTCCTTTAATTTTTGTTGCTTTTCTTTTAGTTTCTCCTTTATATCTTTCAGAGCATCATGGTCTAGAAGGAATTTGTAAAATAATGATATTACAAAAGTTATAGCTGCAGATAGCAAAAGCAAATCCAAAAATGGTGGTAAACCGAATATCATTTCAATCCCCTTAAAATTGCTGCTATTTCTTCTACCTTTTCTTCAGGTGGAGTCTCGAATTTGTAACATTTTACTGTTTTAAGTATTCCTTTGCTTTTATAATAATCTATAAGTGGTTGTGTATTTTCTTCATACTCCTTTAGTCTTTTCTTAATTGCCTCTGGAGTTTCGTCTTCTCTCTGGATAAGTCTTCCTCCGCATTTATCACATATTCCTTCTCTTTTAGGTTTGATGTTTATTAAATTATAAATTTCTTTGCACTTTTCACAACTAACCCTACTTCCAAGTCTTTTCAACAAAATCCACTCTGGAACATCTAAATATATAACCACATCTATTTTCGTTATCTTTTCTAATTCTCTTGCTTGATTAAGAGTTCGAGGAAAACCATCAAATATAAAACCTTTCTCGCAATCAGGTTTCTTCAGTCTATCTTTTATTATTTGTATAACTATATCATCAGGAACAAGAATTCCCTTATCCATATATTCTTTAACCTTAATACCCAAAGGGCTTTCTTTAGCAATTTCTTCTCTCATTATATCTCCAGAAGATATTTGTGGTATTCCCAAAATTGGACTAAGCCGAGAGGAATAAGTTCCCTTTCCAGAACCTTGGGGTCCTAACATAACAATCTTCATTTATTCACCTAAAAATTTTCTAATTACAGGAGGAATGTCTTCTCTATGCTGAGATGTTATTTGTTCATAGAGTTGATAAACTATCATAACACTTAACAAAATACCTGTTCCTGTTCCAAGAGCAGATGTCAAATCTGAAAATGCAGCCAAGAATCCTACAAATGCCCCGCCTAAAACAGTTAAAGCAGGTATATACCTATCTAAAACCTTTTCTATGATTCTAGGATCATGTCTAAAACCAGGTATCATTATAGAATACTGCCTAAACTGCTCTGCAACAGAGTGTGAATCCATTCCTGATGTATGAACCCAAAATATGGAAAAGATTATTGAACCTATAATAAAGATGCTCATGTAAACTATTGATCTTGTAACATCGCTCATGGTTATCGAAGGTAAATTATAGATTGGTATTAGAATTAAACCGAACGACAATCCTATAAAAGCCCCCACAATCATCATCTTAAGTACATGTTTTTTCCAAAGCCTGAGACCCATTACGATGAACAATAAAGCAAAAATACTAGCCATTAATGTTACTATTATGATTCCTACATTACCAGATGGTGTAGACAAATAGAACATCAAACCAGATTGCACTTGGCCGGCTTCGTCATAAATTCCTAAAATGCTTATTCCTCTATCGAAAAGTATCTTTCCAAAAACTTGCAGGTTTGCTATGATTGCACCTGTGAGGATAACTGGTATGTTCGATGTGTAAAGAAGTTTTAGAGGCCATCTTCTAGCGGCAAACTTGCCGAAAGGTAAAGAAAATGCCATAGGGATTTCAATTCTAATTTCCTGTATGTAGACAACCAACAGGAAAACAATTATAGTTGACAGCAATGGTAAAAGACTAAAGAACAGAGGCGTACCTTCCAGAAATGATGCTATGAAACCTGGTATTATTCCTGCTGGTAGTTCTCCAAAAGCAGGTAATGTTCCTGCCTGAGTAAAGGGATTTAAAGTTCTTAATAAAATTGTCCTTGCAACTCCTGCTGCTATGAAAAGTGAAACCCCTGAACCAAACCCCCATTTTGATACTACTTCATCCATAAAAATTATAATTAATCCACCAATTGTTAGTTGTAATATAACCAAGGATATTAAGAATACATCTTGTGTTGCAGGAGGTACAGCACCTGCTAAAACATAGGCTATAGCCTCTATCAAACAGAAAACAACAGCCAATATTTTATTAGCTGAATTAAACTTTTTTCTACCACCTTCACTAGCAGTATCCCAATTAATTATTCCACTTCCTACCAAGAGCTGTAATATTATAGATGCAGTAACGATAGGCCCGATACCTAAAGTTATTAGAGAACCAAATCTAGAACCAAAGACGATTTCTAAAAACTCAAATCTAGCGATTGCAGTCTGATTCACACCCCAAACATTTATCTGACCCAATACGTAGAAGAAAAATAAAATTATTAGTGTCCATTTAGCCTTTTCCCTGAAACTTAATCTCATCGTAGGAGAAATAATAGTTGGTATTGCATCAGATAATTTGGTCCAATCAAACATTTTCTATCGCCTTTCCACCAACCTGCTCTATTTTCTGTTTTGCCTTTTCAACAAATTTTTCAGCTTTTATTATTAAAGGCTGTGTAAGATTACCTGTTGAAAGAACTTTATTATATCCAAATTCAGCAAGATTTATTTCTGTTTTGTTCAAGTTCTTTGCAATAATATCAATATCTCTTAAATTTATTGATCTCGATTTTCTTTTTGCAGCTATTGGAACTTTAAATCCTCTTTTACCAAAATAATTCGGCTGGTATTTTATAACCCAAGATTTTTTAAATTTCTTTCTGCCTGCTTTTCCAACACCACCTCTGCTTCCTGACCCTCGATGTTTTTTCTTTGATCCCCATCCGTGGGTTTTACTTCCTCTAAGTTTTCTGACCTTTTTTCTCCTTTTTACAACCATCAAATCATCCTCTTAACTAAGTTATTAATTTCCTTTCCTCTATAACCTAACTCCCCTTTGGGATAGTGTTGTTTTACAGATTTCTTAAAACCTTTAGAAGGTGGTGTTAATCTAAAAACAGGTTTTATTGTGTTTGGTATTTTCTCATTTTCCTTTACCTTATTGAAAACTTCATTTGTTTCTTCATTTGTTAACCTTTTATTTCCCGGTTTTCTTCCTCTTTTCTTTACTAAGAGTTTTAAAATAGAATCATCAATCTCTCCCCAAGTTATCCAATTTCTAACTTTTTTAAGCATTCCTTTATTAACTTCTGTTTCCTTTAAAAGAACCGAGTGCATCTTTTTATTCAATCTTAACATCTTTAGAGTATCTTTTATGTCTTTTCTCGTCTTTGCCCCACCTCTTAATCTAACAGCCAAAAACATATTACTCAACCTTTCCTACCTTCAACCCTACCTTCTCTTCAAATTCGGGCTTTAGTTTAAAGGTGTTAAGTTTTCTCAAAGCATTAAAAACTGCTCTTATTAGATTTGCTCTCATGTGGGTATTACCTCTAGTGCTACACCAAATATCGCTTATGCCTGCCAATCTTAATAATTTCTTAATTTCATTAGAAACAACTAAACCAACGCCTTTAGGAGCTGGTATTAATCTAATTTTTATAGAACCGCTTTTACCTTCAACAGCAAATGGAATAGAATGTGGGGTACCACAGCCACACTCCCAAGAACCACAGCCTCTTAATATGGGAATAATATTAAGTTTTGCTCTGTTAAGGGACTTGGTCATAACCTCTCTATTTTTTCCCATGGGGCCCGAAGCTAAGCCTATGCCAACATAACCGTTTTTATTTCCAACAGCATTCATAACAGATAATTTATATCTTCTTCCACTTCTGTGCATTCTGGTTGTTCTTTTAAATGGAGTTCTTCTTATTCCTCCGCCTTTTCCTGTTGAACCACCTATAAGAATTACATCACTTTCAAGATCTGGTAATAAAACATCAACTATTTGTGGTTCAGAAATCTTTAAACCGTCAGCAAAAACTTTTCTAATATCTGTAACTTCTCCTGAAAAGACTTTCTTTCCTAGTTCTGTTTTAGGCATCCAGCCTTCTGGAACTGATATTGTTGATTTAAGGAGCTCTTCTGCAATCTCTTCTTCAGTTTCATCTTCTAAAACTTCTTCCTCTTCTTCAGGTTCTTCTTCCTCTTCAGGTTTTTCTTCTTTTGCCATTTTATTCACCAATTTTACTCCTAACTTCTTCAAATTGCTTTACAGTATTTTCTGAAATATGAACTCCTTTTATTCTATCCTCATCAGGTAAAATTTTTTCCGAGTGAGGAACTTTTATTCCAGCATCCAAAACTCCTTTAAGGGCAGCGTAAATTCTAGATCCCTTTGTTGAGGTTTGTAAACCTAAATCCAATACTACCTCTTTAACTTTTTTATCCCCTGCTCTCTTTCCTGCCAAAAGTCCTGTCAAGTATGAAGCAGGAATATTTCCTGTTTTTTTCCATCCAAATTTCTTTAATTCTGTTGAGAATGCTGAAACTAATGTTTTATCTCCCTTGGCATTATAATCAATAAATTGAACAGTAATATTTTTCGAGCTTTTTCTTATTACAAGTCTAGTTTTTTCTGATTTTATCAAAGCCAATCTTTTCTTGTAATCTGTTTTCTTTTCTCTTCTCCTCTTGAAGGGCATTAAATATGATTTTTTTGACATGTTTTCACCCAATTATTTTTCTTTAATTAAATCTCTTTCTTTGAGATATGAAAGTAAATGTGCTTTACTTTTGAATTGATTTCCTTTGATTAGTCTATAAGTTTTTCTGTAAATACTAGCATCGATTTTTTTGCTATTCTTTAACTCCCTCAAAAGTTTTCTTTGTGGTCTTACAATTTTTAACCAACTTGATTTTTTTCCAATTCTAGATTTCCAAGTTCCTTTTCTACTTCCAGTCCTTTGTTGTTTTTTAACTTTTAGTTTCTTTGTTTTTTTACTTGGTAATTTTTTAATTGCTCCTTCCTTTATGAACCTTCTTATATCATTTCTTGTTATAGCTTGTTTTACTTTTTCGTTTTTAGGATCTATCCAAATTCTATTTTCTCCACATTTTAATAGTTTAGCCGCAAGCTTTTTTTGCAAATTCATATTAATTCTTCTCCCATTTCTAAAACAATACCAAATTCATTAAAAAAGGAATTACATTTAGGACAAGTGAAAACTAGAGGATTTTTTTTCCATACATTTCCTTTTATGCCACAACGAGGACAAAGTTTTTTACCAATCATGTACATAAAATTACCTCATTTATTTAATTTCTTCTTTAATCCTAGTCGGATTCAAAATCTTTAATTTAATTTCACTAGCTTTTTTCATAATTTCAAATCTCTTCTTTTTTCCAACAGTAGAACCTATTCTACAAGCATGTTTATTGGGGTCTAATCCTTCTAAATCATTTATACTAAAAACCAGAACTTCTTGAAACCCCGAGGGATGTAAACCTCTTATTTTTCTTGAAGACCTATAACCTGGACTAGGCATTTTAGCTTTTCCCTTCTTTTTCAATCTTTGTTTGCTCTGATTTCCTTTAGCCCTTCTCCATTTCTTACCCAATCTCTTCACAAATGTTGCTTCTTGTCTTATGAATTTTGACTTTTTTCTCTTTTTCATATCAATCAACTCTAAATATTCCATCTTGAAAAACTCTTCTGTCCCTAGATTTTATATGAGTTGCTCTCTCTAAGTTTGCTGCAGTAAGTCCTACAGCTTCTTTGTCAATACCAATCACCGTTATTTCATCGCCCTTAACTTCAACTTTGCAACCACCAACTATTTTGGTCTTTCTCGGAATTTTCTCACCTAAAAAATTATTTACAGAAATTTCATCACCTGAAACTTCAACTCTAAATGGAAAATGCATATAAACTATCTTCAGTTTGGCTGTGTAACCTTCCATGACACCAACAATCATATTTCTTATATGAGCTATTATTGTTCCAATCATTGCCTTTATTTTTTTCTTTTCAGATTTTGTTGAAACTAAAACTTTATTATCTTCTTTTTTAACAGAAATATCTTTATTAAACAATGGGCTATCAAAATCTCTTTCTAAAGAGCCTTTAGGGCCTTTAACACTAATTTTAAATTTATCAATTTCTATTTCAACATTATCTGGTATCTCAACTATTTTCTCCATACCATCACTAATAAACATAAGCTAAGAGTGAGCCGCCTACTCCTTTTTCTTTTGCTTCCATATGAGTCATAACACCTTGGGGTGTGGAAACTATTATGAAACCCATTCCTACTGCTGGCAAGAATCTTTTCTCGTATTTTTCATAATCTTCTTTTTTAACAGTAAACCTAGGTCTTATAGAATTACAATCGTTAATTTTACCCTGTAATTGTACTTTGAATTTTCCACCCCTGTTATCATCTACATATTCAAAATCACCAATATACTTGTGTTTTTGTAACAAAAGCAAAACATTCTTAATAAGTTTAGATGCGGGGGTAATAGCTTCTTCTCTACCCTGTCTTTCACCATTTTTTATTGCAGATAGAACATCTGAAAGTAAGTCATGTCTCATAAAAATCACGAATATTTTTTAAATCCTATTTTTTTACCAATCTCCCTCATACATCTTCTACAGTAGTATAAACCGTAACTTCTTATAACCCCTCTGCGACTTCCACATCTTCTACATACCCTGCTTCCTTTTCCAAATTTTCTTATCTTTTTTATTGGTTTCATACCAGCTCAACTCCATAATTTTTCACAAGCCATTCCTTAGCTTCATCTGGTTTAATTTTATGTTTCTTTCCAATTTTTGATGAAATTCTTTTTCTTTTAACTCTAAATCCAGGTCTTTCGAGTGTAACGCAAACGTCCATCCCTAAAATTCCTATATCGGGATCATATTTAACACCGGGTATGTCTATGTGTTCCTTAACACCAAATGAGAAATTACCTTGAGCATCAAAAATTGTTCCTAGTAATTTTTTGTCATTAGCATCTATTGCTTTTTTAAGAAATTCTTCAGCTTGCTTTCCCCTTAAAGTAACTTTGCAACCTATAGGTCTTTTCTTGGCCATACCAAAGGTTGTTCTTTTCTTTGTTATTGAAATTATAACTTTTCTATTGGTAAGTCTCTGCAAAAGGGTTTTAGATCTCTCCAATTTGTCTTTATCATCGCCACATCCCATGTTTATGGTCAATTTTTCTATTTTTATGTTTCTCATTGGATTCATAAGATCACATCAGTTTTATAGCTGACCTCTCTTTACCAACAACCACTACAAGTTTTTTAGGAACTTCAAAGGTTTTTTGTTCTCCCATCCAAACCGTGTTCTTTTCAATTTTATTTATCTTTGTCACTATACAAGCTTTTTTTCCACTTGTTACAATAGCAAGCGACCCCTCTTTAAACTCAAAATGATCTATAATTTTTAGACTTGGAAGTTCTATCAAAAGAGAATCATTAGTTAGATATTTATTTTCTGATAAAATGTTCTTACCATCATGAAGATTAAATTGAGTCTTGTTACCTTTCAAAGTTTTCTTATCTATTATCTTGCATATTTTAACTTTAGCTTCTTTTTGAGGAATTTCAATAAAGCTAAGTCCTTTTTTAGGAATTGCCCTCCATGATTTTTTCAAAGAAGGTATTTCTACAACATCAAATAATCCAACACCATAGTGTGGGTCCTTTCTCTTTTTACCGTCTACTAAAACTTCTCCTTTCTTAATTACTGTTTTAGCTTCTTTCGCTGTTTCAACAATTTTAAAAACATCTCTGATTAAAACTAGTAATGGTAAAGATGTTTTTCTTGGATGACTACCTCTAGGTGTGAGTATGTACTTCTTAACTTTTCTTTCAATTGGCCACCATTTTGGTGCAGCTATTCTTTTTAATTTTCTCATTTTTTCTTACCTCTGTCTATTGCTTTTTTTCTTCTAGAATCATCAATCACAGGATTTGTTATTAGCAAATTTGAAGGATGAAGTGGAACGAAGCTCTCCTCACCAGATGATTTTTTTCTTTTAACATTTTCCAAGTAAACTTTTAATTTCTTTAAATCTATCTTTGAAACCTTTCCTGTTCTTCCTTTGAATTTTCCTCTCATAACCTTTACCTCATCTCCTCTTCTAATTGGTAATGATCTTCTTTTTAATTGTTTTCTTAGCTCTTTGGACAAGTGACCACTAACCAATTTATGCCTCTTATGTAAAGGTGCTTTATACAATCTTTTTCTTTTTTTACTTGGGCTTTTTGTTTTCATTTAAATCACAATTGTTGATATTTTTCCTATCATTGAAAATCTTTCAACAGCCTCCTTTGCTACAGGCCCTTTAATTTTGGTTCCTCTAGGTTCACCTTTATCGTTTATTAAAATAGCAGCATTATCTTCAAACTGTACTCTCATTCCATTTTTTCTCCGGTATTCTTTTTTCTGCCTAATAACTACAGCATTTACAACTTCCTTTTTCATTTTAGGAATACCGCCTCTTACAGAGCAAATAATCCAACTACTAACTCCGCAACTAGGGTGTCTAGATTTTACACCCTTGTAACCTTTAACAGAAATTATATTCAATGTTCTTGCTCCTGTATTATCTGCACATTTAATCAAACTTCCTACTTGTAAACCCCTAGTTACTCTTGCTGATACTGGTTTCATTTTTCCACCTTTTCTATAATAACAAATTTTTTAGTTTTTGAAAGAGGACGACATTCCGCAATCTTAACAACATCTCCTGCTTTTGCATTTATGCATTCAGGGTTGTAAACAATCATTTTAGATTTTCTTCTTTCGTACCTCTCGTATTTAGGAATGTATTTAGTATAATCACGCATAATAACAGCAGTTTTATGAGCCTTATCACTAACAACTTTTCCTATGAATACTCTACCTCTTATAGGAAGCTTTCCATGCCAAGGACACTTTAGATCATTGCAAGTTTTCTTAGGTGCCTTAGCTTCAATTCCAATATTGTTCACTTTTTGTTTCACCATTTTTTCACCTTTAATTTTATCCTATCTTCGGGCCTTAGACATATTCTATTACCATCAACCTTAACTTTCTTTCCACTAGGTATCATGAATATGAACTCTGAAGTTTTCTTTGGGATTTTTTTAACTCCGTTTTTTGTTTCTATTGCCACTAAGCTTTTTGTTTCATCAACAACAATCCCTTCAACCCCGCTCTGCGTTTTATTTCTACTTTTGTTAACTTTGACATAGAGTCCTATGAGTTCATGTTTGATTAAGTTTTTTGCTGTTATCATTTTAATCAACTTCAATTTTTTCTTCTGGAAAACCAAACGAAACCAAAATTTGTTTAACTTTGTGCTTGTGGTTTCCCCTAAGTTCTATCTTGCCATTTTTGTAAGTACCGCCACACGCAAGTTTTGTTCTGAGTTTCTTTGCAAGTTCTTTGGGTTTTGCTTCTTCTTCGACACCGTCTATTATAGTTACGTTTTTGCCGAATCTCCTCCTTTCTGTATACACTTTTATCTTTGCCTCTTCCTTTGCTATAGTTCCGCATACACAAAGTGGTTTTGGCAATCCACAAATTGGACAAACTTCAGCCAAACTACACCTCCTTTTTCTTTTCTCTCTCCTTTATTTCAGTTAAAATTCGAGCTATTGTTTTTCTAATTTCTCTAACTCTTCCTGGGTTGCTAGCACTTCCGCCAATAGCAATTTGACCTTTTTCTTTTGCCATTTCTAATTTTAATTCGGTATATCTATTGATGAGATCAGTAGTAGTCATTTCTTTAAGCTGCTTCTTTTTTATTATCGCCAACGTCTTCACCTTTCTTTCTTTTTCTAACCTTTCTTTTAGTTTCCTTTTCAGGTTTCTTCTTTCTAGTTTTCCTTTTTTCAGGTTTTTCTTTTTTAATCTCTTCCTTTTCTTCTACCTTAGGTTCTTCAGCTTCACTTTCTTTTTCTTCTTTTGATGGAACTTCAACCCTTTCTTTTCTCATTTCTTCAACCTTTTTTAAAATTTCCAATTCCTTAGGCTCCTTTAACATTATCCTAACCTGAATGCCAATTGTTCCCATTTTTACTTGTGCTGAGCTGTAAGACTTATCAACATCAGTTTCTGAAGGTTCTCCAGCATATTTCAAATAACCAGCAGAGAACTTCTCTGTTCTAGCCATATCACCACCAACTTTTCCTGCAACAACTATTGCTGCACCAACAGCACCCGCTTTCATGATTCTATCAAGAGCAATATGAGCAACCCTTTTGTAGTTTAATCCTCTTTCAATAGTAGCAGCCATCCATTTTGAAATAACTTTAGCATTCAAATCAGGATTTGATATTTCTTGAACATCAAGTTGGGGGTTTTCAAAACCAAATTCTTCTTTTAGCTTTTTAATCAGGGCCTCTATGTTCTTTCCTCCTCTTCCAATTATCAAACCTGGACGCTGAGCATAAACAGTTATTCTTATGCTTACTGGTGTTCTTTGTATTTCTGAATGACTATACCCAGCTCTATCAAATTCTTTTGCCAAAAATTCCTCAACGTTTCTATTTCTTATTCCCTCTTTCACGAACTTTTTTTCCAACGCCATTTTTTTCACCTAAAATTCCTTGAACATGACAAATTTTCATTTGAGTACCAAACTTCTTCCATCTTCTTCTTCCTCTTCTCATGGTAGGTCCTTGATATGATGAAATAAAAAGGAACATATTTTCTGGATCAATATTTTGTGCTCTAGCATTATCTTCAAGTTGCTTTAAAAACTTTGAAATCTCTTCAACCGTTTTAGTAAAATATTTTCCATTAATTGAAGTTTTTTTATCTTTTAATCTTTCTAAAAATCCTTTTGCTTCAGGAAATCTCTTTTTATTAATGGCTCTACAAACCAGTGTTGAATTCTTTTGTGATATTCTCAAAGTGGCAATACCACGAACTGTTTTTTCTTTTAAAGATAAACTGTATTTCATAGCATCATCTTAATGGTAAGAACTTTGATGATTTTGTTGCTCCGACACCAGGCGCAGAATGCAAAACTCTTTTTCTTGTAAGTACAAATTCTCCTAGTCTTCTCCCTATCATCTCTGGTTTGATATCAAGGAGTATCCATTCCTTTCCGTTGTGAAGTAAAATCCTTTTATAAACCATTTCTGGTATAATAACAAAGTCTCTTAAGTGTGTTCTAACAGGCTTATCCGATTTTCTTAGTCTTTCCAAAAACTTTTTTTGTTTAGTACTAAGTCCTCTTAATAATGTTCTTCTTTTCCGCGAAGGAAGAAGTCTAGCAAATTCTTCCAAACTCATTTGCTGTAACTCTTCTATTGTTTTTCCTTTATAAGTAAATACTCTAGCCATATTACTTCCTCTTTCTTCTTCCTCCTCTTCTAGCACCTAATGAACCAACCTTTGCCCCAGGAGGAGCGTGTCTTGAAACTGTTTTAGGATGACCTGGTTTTGTTTTTCCGCCAAACGGATGATCTACAGGATTCATTTTAACGCCTGATGTTCTAGGATAAAGTATGTTTCTTGCCTTCATAGCATAAAACTTTTGACCTGCCTTCACAAATGGTTTAATTCTTCTTCCTCCTCCTGCCGGTATCCCAATTGTTGCCAAGCATTTAGGATTAAAGTTTTTGAATTCTTTTGAAGGCATTTGGATGATAACTTTTTTTTCATCGTGCGATATTATCAAACCCTTTGTTCCTGGAGAACAACATAATTTAGGTCCTGAACCAGGATAAGTTTCAATCGCAAAAACTGTAGTTCCTTTCGGAATTTTTTCAACAGGCATTATGTTACCTGATTTAACCTTTCCTTTCAAATTCAAACTATCTCCAACCTTTAAACCTTCTGCAGCAATTATCAATCCTTCTTTGTTTTTAAATTTCACTTTTGCTAAGGGTGAGTCTCGAGATGGATCATGTATTATATCGATAACATCTGCTTTTTCAAAGTTGTATTTTATTTTTCCTGGATATCTATGACTAGGACTTCTGTATGGCGGTCCTCCCTTTCCTCTAGCTCTTTGAATTATTCTTTTTCCCATACCATCACATCATGCCTAATCTTGTAGCAATATCAATTGCAGGAGTTTCTTTTGAAAGTTTTATCCATGCCTTTTTTCTTCCTTTTCTATCAATTGTTGTATTGACATTCACAACCCTAACGTTCAAAGCCTTTTCAACTGCCCATTTAATTTGTTTCTTACTAGATTTTCTCTTAACTATAAACGCTATTTTATTTTCTGTTTCAATTTTTCCTATAGCCTTTTCAGTTAAAAGAGGATAAAGTAAAATACTCCAAGGGTCTTGAAACATCAAACTCTCTTTCTTGGTTTCCTTTTTTTCAGCCATAGATTTCACCTAATTTTTTGATTGCTGACTCTGAGTATATGGTAAGTCTTCCAGGATGGGTCCCTGGAGCAAGCAGCTCTACATTAATATTGTTAACCAAGCAAACATCAGCACCAGGAATATTTTTTACAGACTTTGTTATTTCATTGTTTTCGGTAATGACAAACAAAACAGACCTCTTTTTCTTATATCTTCTTCCTCTCATCTTTCCTTTTCCAGCCCTTACTTTTTTATTCTTGGTTCTTTCTATCTCCTTCTTTAAACCTATCTTATTTAAAAATTCTATAACATCTTTTGTTTTCTTTAAATTATGAAAAGAATCATCAACAACAATTGGTAAATTAATATCTCCTACTTTATGTCCTCTTTCCAAAACAACATCTTTCAACGCCGTAGCAGCAATTGCAGATTTTATTGCAAGTACCCTTTCTTTTTTGTTTATCTTTTGATTCCATATTTTTTCAGTTTTAGGAGGATGAGCTCTTCTTCCCTTTACAGCATGCGCAACGAATCTCCCTCTCATAAAAAGACCTGCTGATGTATCACCAAAAATTCTTTTCATTCTTGACATTTCTCTGTTCATCATTCTTTTTTCCATTGGAAGTCCTCTTGCACCGAAATATTTGGCAGAAGTTCTTTTTCCAGCCATTTTGTCAGTTCCATAAGATTGTCTTTTATGAGTTTGAATAGCAAGAAATGCCCTCTTTATAATATCGGGTCTAAAACCAGTCTTAAAAACTTTAGGCAATTCAATTTCTCCTCTAATCTTTCCTTCTAAATCAATTACATTAGCTTTCATTTTCAGACACCTTGCTTACTCTCTTTCGAAATATATCTTATATCTATTGGATAGACCTTCTTAGGTCTAGTGGCAAATCTCATAAATATTAATCTTTTTTTAGGTCCCGGAACGCTTCCTTGAACTAAAACTCCAACACCATTAACATTTCCATAACCAACAAAACCACCTTTAATTTGAAAGCCATCTTCTATTTTAAGAATTTTTTTGTTAATTTCTGTTCTTCTTTGAAAACCCATTTGACCTGGCTGTGGAACCGTGAATCTTACTTTTCCTGGTTCTTCAGGTCCATGTGAACCCGTATGTCTTTGCATTTTCTGTGCCTTTCTCCCAAGAACTTTAATTCCAAATCTTTTTACCTCTCCCTGAAATCCTTTTCCTTTTGTTACACCAACGACATCGATTTGATCTCCTTCTTTAAAAACATCAGAAATCTTTATTTCTTTTCCCAACATCTCTTTTGCATATTTAGTTTGGTCTTCTATTTTTCCTCCTATAGGAATTTCGAAAACCTCTGGTTTTTTCTTAAAATTAGGATTGGTATGACACAAGAGAGTTATTTTAGCAATGTTTTCTGGTAATTTTTTCAATTGCTCTTCAAGTTTTTTAGATTCCTTAGATAGTTTTAACTTTCTTGACAGTTTTTTATCAAGTTTTTCAGAGAAGACGTCGAAACAAGTTTTATTTCCTGTATAACATCTGAAACCAAAAACAGAAAGAGGAGGACAATCAAAAATTGTGACGGAAATTGTAATTTCTTGGCCCTTGGTTGTTGAGTGGGGGTTGTTATCCATCAAGACAACATGTGTCATCCCAGCCTTATAACCTGCAAAACCCAAAGGCTGTGTTTCCTTTGTACTTACCCATGTTGTAACATTTGGATAGATACGTCTAGACCTTTTTCGTGGATAAAAGGCCATACTCCCTCTTCTAGGTCTTTTTGTCTTTGGCATAAAACCAAATCCTACTTCAATATATTTAAATCTTCTCAGAACACGAAATTACAAAACCTTTCCTTTTTTTTATTAGAAGGAAGATTATTTAAAGTTAATTAATCGAAAAGATTTGGTATATCGTTTTCTAATTTTTCACAAGCTTTATAAAATAATTTTAATGTACCACCACTTATCTTTATACGCTTGCCAGTCATTTCAATATCAGAACCATAATCAGCACCAAGTACATCAGCAGGAAAACCATGATAGGCTGCTCCAGCCTCTGCAATAATTTCTATGTTTTCCTTTAGTGTTCTAAAATTTACACCTCTTCTTCCATTATAAGTAACTTCTTCTTTTCCTCTTCTAATATCTCGAAGAATTGGTTGAATTATATGTGCCCTTGATAAACTATGCGCAGCTTTTTTTGCTCTTTCAAAAATATTTGTCATTTTATCACTCTTTTTATGGAGTAAATTTATTAAAAAATAATAGAAAAGAAAGAAATTTAAATTTAACTTATAATGCAAAAACTATTTTCAGAACTTCAAGAAAACCTAAAGTTGTTCCAAGAATGATTAAACCCCCGATCAAAGACCCTAAAAATATAGCTAAAAATGATTTCTTCCAATCTAAATTCAAGAACCAACTAAGAATTGAAGCAGTATAGGTTCCTGTGAGGGGTGTCGGCAAGGATATTAGAAGAGTTAAGCCAATGATTCCGTATTTGTCTACATATGGTTTTCCCTTTTTTCTAACCTTTTCAAGATATTTTCTGAATAACCTCATCTTAGAGAATACTTCCTTATAAAAAAGTTTTAAACCAAAATAAATTGGAAAGAAAAGTAAACAGTTAACTGTTAGAGATATGAGCAGGGTGTAAATTGGATTTAAACCTAGAGCTATACCAAGAGGAATTCCACCAACCTGTTCTAGGGTAGGCATAATGTTTGCTAGTATAACAAGAGTTGTTGGATTTATCATGTAACAATAATTTCGCGCACATATTTAAATTTAATTACCTAAGGAATAGAGAAATAATAATTAATATAAATCCCACAACCAAACCCGATACAAGTATGTCTCCTATTTTTCTTATTAATTTAAATCTTTCATCAAGCTCTAAAGATAAATCATGTACCTCTTTTGAATATTCTTTAAAAATATTTTCTTTTGTTGAAATTGTTTCTCTCAATCTTTTACTATACTCTTCTGCTTCAAAACAACAAATTCCACCATAATACATTAGATTTTTTCTTCTCAACTTCAATTTCTTTGGTCTTATAACTCCAACACTAAAAATTATTGTCATTAAGCCTGTTATAACTATTATTAAAAATCCGAAACTAGCAATACCATAAGAAGCAAATAACTGACCTAAGGATATAACTGAAATTACACCGCCGATACCAGCTAGAATACTAGCCCTTTCATCAACCACATCATTTAAAGATATGTTTATATCAACAATCTTGTCAAGAAACATTATTTCTTCTTCACCAAGTTTTAATCTTTCTTTCTTAGGCATTAAATTAAATTTAATATTTCTTGAATTTAAAACTAAGCGCCGAGAGAGGGATTTGAACCCCCACACCCTTTCGGATACTAGCTTTCCAGGCTAGCGCAATACCAGATTATGCGATCTCGGCTTAGTAATAGTTATTTTAAAGAATTTTTATAAACAAATGTTAAATTTATAGTATGGTATCAACATACGAAATAGATACTAAATTAATAGAGTTTTTATTAAGAATTGCATTTACCATGAGTATTTTTTCTTTAGTATTTTTATTTGTGCTAATACCAAAGGGAATGCAATATAAGTTTGTTGAAACGATGTACATTTCTTTCGTAACATTGTTCGTATTATTCCTAGGTGCAGTGTTCGGGCTCTTCATAAAGTGGTTTAGTAAATACAAAACAAGTTTATTTAGAATTCGCTAGTCCTTTAATTTTATACTAATAGAAACTCCGTCAGGAATAGTGACACGCATAATTTGTCTTAAAGTTCTTTCGTCAGCAGAAATATCAATAAGTCTTTTATGTATCCTCATCTCCCATCTATCCCATGTAGCGTTCCCGTGACCTGTCCCATCACCACAGGGTGTTTTCATGGTTGTAACTCTAAGTTTTTTCGTTGGTAAGGGGATCGGTCCATGCATGGCTACACCAAATCTATCAGTAATTGCCTTTAATTCATTGCATACATCATCTAGTTTTCCTATATCAGGACTCATTATCTTTATTCTTGCTTTTTGCATATTCACTATCTATTTACGAAAGTATTTAAATAATTTATTGATTTAGAAAATGAGATAAATAACTCTAGAAAGATAAAATAAAAGAAATAGTAAACAAAAAACTATTTAGCTGGAGCTACTTCTAAGCAGACTCCAGCTGCAACTGTTTGACCCATGTCTCTAATAGCAAATCTTGCTAATTCTGGAAAGTCTTTGCTTGCTTCAATTACAAATGGTTTATTTGGAACGCATTTTATTACCGCAGCATCTCCTGTTTTAATGAAATCTGGATTTTCTTGAACAGTTGCTCCGGTTTTTGGATCTATTTTTTTGACAATTTCTGTTATTTTGCATGCAACCTGTGCCGTGTGGCAGTGAAATACTGGTGTGTAACCCTTTGTAATTACATTAGGATGATGTAGCACAACAATTTGTCCTGTAAATTCTTTTACAACTGTTGGTGGTTTTCCAACAACCCCTGCAACATCCCCTCTTCTTATATCCGTCTTGCTTACACCCCTGACACAAAATCCAACGTTATCTCCAGGTTCTGCCTTAGACACTTGTTCATGATGCATTTCGATTGATTTTACTTCACCTGTTATATCAGATGGTTCGAACACAATTTTTTCTCCCACCTTCAGCACTCCAGTTTCAATTCTTCCAACTGGAACAGTTCCTATTCCGGTTATTGTATAGACGTCTTGAACAGGAAGTCTCAGATCTTTCTCAATTGGTTTGGATGGTATTTGTAAAGTATCAAGTGCTTCAAACAATGTTGGCCCTGTATACCAAGACATCTTGTCTGACTTGTTAAAAACATTGTCTCCATAATATCCTGATGTTGGAACAAACAAGATTTTGCTTGTATCGTATCCAACAGATCTCAATAATTTCTCTAGGTTTTCCTTGGTTTCCTTATATTTTGCCTCTTCATAACTTACTGCATCCATCTTGTTTATTGCAGCAACAATCTGAGTTACTCCTAAAACCTTTATCAAAAAGACATGTTCTTTTGTCTGCTCTTGTACACCTTCCTTTGCAGAACATACTAACAAGGCCGCATCTGCTTGAGAAGCACCTGTTATCATGTTCTTAACAAAGTCCCTATGTCCTGGTGCATCAATAACAGTGAAGTAATACTTTTGAGTATCAAATCTTCTATGCATTATGTCAATTGTAAGTCCTCTTGCCCTCTCTTCTTTTAATCTATCCATTATATAGGCAAATTCCCAGGTTTCTTTTTTAAGTTCTTTTGTAAGTTCTTTCAACTTTCGTAGCTCTTCATCCTTTATTGCTCCACAATCAAAGAGCATTCTGCCTACTAAAGTTGACTTTCCATGGTCTACATGTCCTACAGTTACCAAGTTCATGTGTGGTTTTGAAGCCATTAAATATCACCTTTTATCTTATTTTAACGCAATATATTTAAGCTTTTTGTTAAATTACAGATTTTGGAAGTTCTTTTGGTAAACCTTTTCTCTCTCTAATCTTAATTGCAACGTCATCTCTTAAACTATTTGGTATCTTTTCAAATACAACGTCCACTAAGGATTGAAATCCTTTGCCTGCTGTCGCAGATTTTAGAGCACCTTCAAAACCAAACATTTCTGCAACAGGCATTTTAGCAGTTAGAACAGAAGAATACTCTTCTTGCTCTATGTTTAAAACCTCTCCTCTCCTGTTATTTATCTCTCCAACAATATTTCCTATATAATCTTGGGGGGAGTCAATTCTCATAATCTGTTTAGGTTCTAAAAATGTAACCCCAGCATATATCATACCCTCTCTTATAGCATTCCTTACTGCTGGTACTACCTGTGCTGGCCCTCTGTGGACAGCATCCTCATGAAGTTCAGCATCATTAAGCTTGACTATAAAGGCAGAGCATGGCTCTCCTGCTAAGGGTCCTTGATCAATAACATTTCTAACAGCATCCTTTACCATCTCCATTGCTTCATTTAGATACTGAACACCCCTTGTCACATCTATAAACAAAGAATGATTATAAATAAACACGACCTTTCTTGCATCTTCACTATCCAAATTGTATTTTTCCAACTTTTTTCTTAGTTCCAAGTTTTTACCCTTTACTTCAATATCTCTTACCTCACCCTTCATCATGGCCTCATACAACTCCTTAGGTACCGATTCAACAGAAAGATAAAACTTATTATGTCTGTTTGGAGATTTTCCTTCTACTGAAGGTGATCTTCTTAAAATAGTCTCTCTATAAACAACAATTGGCGGTGAAACAACAATATCAATACCCCTTTCTCTTATTTTTCTTTCGACTTTTGCATCCAAATGAAGTTCTCCTAAACCCGAAACTAGAGTTTCACCAGTTTCTGGGTTTATTTTAACCCTTAAAGTGGTATCTTCCCTGCTTAAAGTCTTTAGAATTTCAATCAGTTTAGGCAAATCTTGTGGTGATTTAGGCTCTATAGATTTTGTAACAACAGGTTCGAATATGTGAGTCATGGCCTCAAACTCTTCTATAACATACTCTGGATCACACATTGTCTGACCAACAGCGGCTTCACTTAATCCAACCAAGCCAACCACATTTCCAGCTGGCATGTATTCAAGGGGTATTCTTTTTAATGCTATAAATGTTGTAACCTGTTGAACTCTGGCCGTATTACCTGTATCAACAAAATATACATCTTGTCCTCGCTCAATTTTTCCAGAAAAAACTCTTGCAGTTGATATCATCCCTGCATGAGGATCGTAAGTAACTTTAGTTATAACACTGGCTAACTTACCATTTATATCACAATTAACTAGTTGCTTACCAGTCTCAGAATTAACATCACCTTTCCATATTCTTTCTATTCTGTATTTTTGAGCTTCCTTTGGTGATGGTAGATGTTTTATAACCATATCCAAATTAACAATATGCATTGGAGCCTTTTCAGCAAGCTCTTCATCCCTTTCTTGAGAACAAAAATCAATTATATCATTAAAAGTAACACCAGATATTTTCATGAATGGAACAGAAATGGCCCATTTTTTAAGAGCTGAGCCAAAGGCAACAGATCCGTCTTCAACCTTAACAACCCACTCCTTTTTGAACCTCTCTTCCGCATGCCTTTGAATGAATTTATTAACATCAACAACTATTTTTGCTAATCTTTTTTGAAGTTGTTCTGGTGTAAGTTTTAATTCTCTTATAGCTCTATCAACTTTGTTAATAAACAATACAGGTTTCACTCTTTCTGCTAATGCTTGTTTCAATACTGTTTCTGTTTGAGGCATTACGCCCTCGACAGCACAACACATAACAACTGCTCCATCAACAGCTCTCATTGCCTGTGTTACATCAGCACCGAAATCAACATGACCTGGTGTGTCAAGAAGGTTAATTAAATAATTCTTTCCCTCGTATTCATGAGCCATTGTAACTGTTGCTCCATAAATAGTCATCAGTCTTTCTCTTTCCTGATCGTCTATCCAAGTTAACATTCTCTCTCCAACAAGTTGAGAAGCCATTAGACCAGCTGCAGCTGCCAAGTTATCTGTCAAAGTTGTTTTACCATGGTGGATATGACTAACAATGCCTATGTTTCTAATGTATTCAGGATTACTTACCAATTCCTGTATCTTTTCAGAATGGTTTTCCTTTGCCATATTTCTCACTCGATTTGAATAATAAATAACTATATTATTTAAAGTTTTGTAAGCTTAGATTATTAAGTTTAAATTTTTTTGTTTTCAACTTATTCTTATGGAAAGAATCAGGATTTTAAAAGATATTTGGGGGACCGTATCTAATATGGAACAGAATAAAGAAGACATCAAATATCTCTTAAAGGAGTCTGTAAATCTTTTTCCTGGTATCTTGAGTAAAAGGATATTAGAAAATTTCAATAGAGATTTTCATCTTGATAAAAAAACATATAATTCAAGAGAAACCATCAAAAAATATCTTCGACCCGTTACTTCAATATCACTTCTTGGATCTGAAGAAATTCTTAGTGGAGCTTTACTTTTAAGAGCTTTGGGAGGAGATATCCCAGCAGCCTTAACTTACACTACTGTTAAGGGTTTGAAAGCATTTCTTTACTATAATTTTGTAGAATTGTAGAATAAAAAACTATCTAGAACTCATGGCCTCTCTTTCTATTCTTTCCTTTTCTCTTATAGCATGAGATTTTTGAGAATCATAATTATAAGCAGCTAATAGCTCATCCGCTAAACTAGTAGCCATATTTTTTTCTTTTCCAAATGATTTTTGATATGCTCCTTGAGTAATTAATCTCAAAGCAATATCAATTCTTCTCTGAGGTGATGTAATAACGGCCTTTCTTACAATAATACCTCCAACCTGAAAAGATGTTATTTCCTCTCTCAAGGCAGCGTTTTCTAAAGCCCTGAGAAAGACCTCAACAGGGTTCTTTTTAGTTGCCTTTTCAATTATCTCAAAAGTATCTTCTATTATTTTCCAGACTTTGAAAGTTTTTCCAACATTTCTTCCACTTGATATTAGATGCTTTTTACCCCTATGTCCTGGAATGAAAAGATGATTTGCCAATCTCTCCACAATATTAGCATTAGATTTATGAAATTGTTGTTGCGTATGCCTTCCAAAACTTTTAGGAACTATAACAGGATCCAATGTTATGTATTTTTCTAACCCAGGATCCTCAACTTTAATATTTGAAATATCCCATTTCCCTAGAAATTTTATTTCGCTCACTATCTACCAGCCTCTTTACTCTTTCTTCCTCTTCTAAGTTCTTCTAAAGAAATATTATTCACCTTTATTACTTTCCATCGAAGACCATGCTGAGAACCAACAGGACCTCCTCCAGATCCACCAACACCTTCTATCAAAACTTCATCATGCTCATTTATGAAATTTATTGCACCATCTTTTGGAACAAAAGCTGTTATTTCCTTTTTATTCTTTAGAAGCTGGACTCTAACAACTTTTATCAACCCTGAATGCGGTTGTTTTTGTTCGATAGCTCTTTTGGCTATAACTATTCCTTTGGATTGCGGGGCTCCTTCTAATGGGTCTTTCTTTTTCTTTAAACCCAGAGTTCGCACTTTGAATTTTGTCTTCTTCCATCTATACTTTTTCTTTTTTTTCTTTAGTTCTCTTCCGCTAAACAATCCCATATGAACACTCTTTTGATGTAGTTTTTTATAATTTAAATTCTTAATGGTAGCCCCGGCAAGATTCGAACTTGCGTCAACGGGTTTCTCTCATAGCAAAGCTCGATGCTTTAGCCAATGGCCAAAGCCCGTTATCCTTGACCACTAGACGACGGGGCTATAAAATTTCTGTGACATTTCAAATTATTTAAATATTAAGGCAGAACAATATAAAAGGGTGTTAAAGATGTTAGGTGAATTAGAAACACAGAGATAATGTTATTTCTTGCTATTCAGATTTATCAAAAATTCCTTCTGATGTAAGAATCATTCATTTTAGAAAATTTATTAGTAAAAAAATATTAGAAATTGTTTTAGAAAGGTGTCCACAGTTGATTAAGATATCACTTTCTAGATATGCAGAGGGTAGATTATCCGAAGAACTGATTGAAATAATTAGTGATCACGGTATTTCTATAGAAATTTCAAATAGAGAGGCGGGAAGACCAAGTTTAATAGAAAAATTGAGGTGAAAGAATGGATAAGATTAGTTTTATTCCTTTAGATTCTCTTGAGCATTGTGATGGTTGCCCAGGACTTTATAAAGATGAAGTAGACCATTTACATGGAACATTGAGACTTGGCTGTCTTTTTGAACAAACAAATTATGAAAACTGTGAATTTCAAAAAGAAGCAAACTCTAAATATAAATAATTAAAAATTAAATAGTGGTTTTATGGTGAAGATAACTTTCCCTGATGGCTCGATTGAAGAGCATAAAGATGGAATAACTCCACTTGAAATAGCAGAAATTATAGGTAAAGGATTAACAAGAGATGCACTGGCTGCAAAAGTAAATGAAAAGATTGTTGATTTAGACTATAAGATAGAGGAAAATTGTAAAATAGAAATTTTAACCTTCGACCATAAAGAAGGTAAACAGATTTACTGGCATAGCAGCTCTCATATTTTAGCTGTTGCTGTAAAGAAACTTTATCCCAATGTAAAATTTGGTATAGGCCCTGCAATACAAGAAGGTTTTTATTATGATTTTGATAATCTGAAGATTTCTGATGAAGATTTAGAAAAAATAGAAGAAGAAATGAAAAAAATAATTGAAGGGGATATTAAATTTGAAAAAATGGTTGTTAGCAAAAAAGAGGCAAGAAAAATGCTTGCTGATGAACCTTACCAGTTAGAATTAATGGAAGAACTTGAAGGCGATAAAGTAACTTTTTACAGGTTGAAAGATGTTCTAGACATGTGCAGAGGTCCACACGTCCCTTCTACAGGAAAAATAGGAGCAGTAAAATTGTTAAAAATAGCTGGAGCTTACTGGAGAGGAGACTCTAATAATCCTATGCTTCAGAGAATTTATGGAATAACCTTTAGAACTCAAAAAGAATTAGATGCTTTCTTAGACTTGAGAAAAAAGGCAGAAGAAAGGGATCATAGAAGAATAGGAGTTGAATTAGATCTATACAGTTTTCATGATGAAGCTCCTGGAATGCCCTTCTTTCATCCAAAGGGTATGATAGTGTGGAACGAATTGTTAAAGTTCTGGAGAGAGGAGCATAGAAAAGCTGGCTATGTAGAAGTTAAAACTCCTATTATATTGAATAAATCTCTTTGGGAAACAAGCGGACATTGGGATAAATACAGAGAAAACATGTATTTCACTAAAATTGATGAAGTGGATTATGGCGTAAAACCCATGAATTGCCCTGGGGGGATTTTAATTTATAAAACCAGAGTTCACTCTTATAGAGAGCTTCCATTAAGAGTTGCAGAAGTTGGGCTTGTTCACAGACATGAACTATCAGGAGTTCTATCAGGTTTGTTCAGAGTAAGGGCCTTCCATCAGGATGATGCTCATATATACATGACAGAAGATCAAATAAAGGATGAAATTATTGGAGTAATAAGACTCACAGATAAAATATACAAGGCCTTTGGTTTTGAATATCGTGTTGAACTTTCGACAAAACCAGAAAATTGTATTGGAACAGATGATCAATGGGAAGCAGCAGAAGCAGGATTGAAAAAGGCATTAGAAGCTCTAAATATGGATTTCAAGTTAAATCCTGGCGACGGAGCATTTTATGGACCTAAAATTGATTATCATTTAAAAGATGCTTTGGGTAGAACTTGGCAATGTGGAACGATACAACTTGACATGACAATGCCAGAAAAGTTTGATCTATCATATGTTGGAGAAGATAACAGACAGCACAGAACTGTAATGATACATAGAACTATTTATGGTTCTTTAGAAAGATTCATGGGTATTCTCGTCGAACATTATGCAGGTGCATTTCCAGTTTGGCTTTCTCCAGAACAAGTAAGAATAGTTCCAGTTGCAGATAGAAATTTAAAGTTTGCTGAAAATGTGAAAAATCAACTGTCTGAAATGGGAATAAGAGTAGGAGTTGATTATTCTTCTAACACTGTGGAGTATAAAATAAGAAATTCAGAATTGCAAAAAATTCCGTATACTCTAACTGTTGGAGATAAGGAAGAAAAAAATAAAACAGTTGCGGTTAGGGATAGATCTGGCGAAGTGGAGTATGATGTAAAAATAGACAAGTTTATTAAAAGAATAAGGGATGAGATAGAAAAGAAAAAATAAGAGTTTCTATTTTATTTTTCAATTTATATTATTTGATGTTCTTCCATAGGAACTTGAACATTGGCCCTAAGACTTTGTTAGAAACATGTTCACTTTGGGTCCAGAAAGATAGGTGTTCTTCTGGATGCACCTCTTCATCTGTTAAAGCCATCAAAGCGTGTGCATCATCAAAAACAAAGAACCTTCCTGATATGTCCTTTTCTGGAATATTTTTGACTTCAGCATATTTGCCCAGTTCTTCAAGCTCTGGAATTCTTTCTTTTCCAAATGGAACTGCTATCCTTATCTTAACTCCTCTCTCAGCAGCCTTTTTTAGATTATCTGTATGATTCTTCTGTAACTCTAACAAACCACTTCTTGTTGTTAAAATAGAGATATTTCTTTTGGCATTTTTGAATGATGACTCTAACTTTTCTTCCAATGCTTTTTTACCTTTGAGAGATCCTGTTAATTCA